>Ga0209061_1000336_pt1 | contig 131691 bp, 116 predicted proteins | sample Coa_R1_10_FD_187157 | JGI IMG/M metagenome (GOLD analysis project Ga0209061, IMG submission 187157) | Surface soil microbial communities from Centralia Pennsylvania, which are recovering from an underground coalmine fire - Coalmine... | ecosystem: Environmental > Terrestrial > Soil >... | reverse complement strand
AGGATAGGTGGGAGCCGGTGAAGCGTTGGCGCCAGCCAGCGTGGAGGCAACCTTGAAATACCACCCTTTCTGTGCCGGGACTCTAACTTGGGTCCGTGATCCGGATCAGGGACAGCGTCAGGTGGGTAGTTTGACTGGGGCGGTCGCCTCCTAAAGCGTAACGGAGGCGTCCAAAGGTTCCCTCAAGCTGGTTGGCAATCAGCTTTCGAGTGCAATGGCAGAAGGGAGCTTGACTGCGAGACCTACAAGTCGAGCAGGTGCGAAAGCAGGGCATAGTGATCCAGCGGTTGCTTGTGGAAGCGCCGTTGCTCAACGGATAAAAGGTACCCCGGGGATAACAGGCTCATCTTCCCCAAGAGTCCATATCGACGGGAAGGTTTGGCACCTCGATGTCGGCTCGTCGCATCCTGGGGCTGAAGCCGGTCCCAAGGGTTGGGCTGTTCGCCCATTAAAGCGGTACGCGAGCTGGGTTTAGAACGTCGTGAGACAGTTCGGTCCCTATCCGATGCAGCCGCAGGAGATCTGAGAAAGGCTGTCCCTAGTACGAGAGGACCGGGACGGACGTAGCTCTCGTGTGCCAGTTGTCCTGCCAAGGGCACGGCTGGTTTGCGACCTACGGGTGGGATAAGCGCTGAATGCATCTAAGTGCGAAGCCCGTTTCAAGATGAGATCTCCCTCAGGGTCAACCTGGTAAGGCCCGTGGCTAGACGACCACGTTGATAGGCCGGAGGTGTACGCACAGCAATGTGTTCAGCCGACCGGTACTAATCGGCCGAGGGCTTGGGACTTGCTCGTGCTCGCTCTGGAACGCTCAGGGACGGCGGGACGCCGTCGCACCCGGGGGTCGGCGTCGGTGACGCGACCTCGAGTGGTGTGGAGCGCAGGTTTCCGGTGGCCATGGCGGCGGGGAAACACCCGTTCCCATTCCGAACACGGCAGTTAAGCCCGCCAGCGCCGATGGTACTTGGGGGGAGGCCCCCTGGGAGAGTAGGACGCCGCCGGGATTCTCTTCCGCCGGATGGCTCGCCGCGCTCGTGGCGGGCCATCCGGCGCGTCCGGGGAGGGGTTGGAGAGGTGCGCGAGTGCGCTCCCTCAGTTGGCCCGGGGGTGCGCCTCGAAGAGGAGGTGGTGGCCCCAGCGGGCCATCGCCAGGGGACGAGCGTCCACCTGGTCGTGGGCCAGCCACTCGCGAAGGGCGCGCCACTGGTGGTCGCGGTTGAACAGGTCGTCGAAGTAGACGAGCGTGCCGGGCCGCAGCCGCGGGGTGAGCCAGTCGAGGACGCAGCGCGTGCTCGAGTACAGGTCGCAGTCGAGGTTGACGACGAGCTGGTCGTGGTCGGGTGGCTCGTAGCCCGGGAGGGTCCGGTCGAACCAGCCGACGACGAAGGACACCCGGGGGTCGGGGACCTGAGGCGGCGTGCCGACCGAGAAGGAGCCTGCCTGGGCATTTGGCTGCCAGTCCTCGGGGAGCCCCTCGAAGCTGTCGAAGCCGACGAAGCGCGCCTGCGCAGCGGGGAGGTGCGAGGCCCAGTAGCGCAAGGTCCTCCCGCGGTACACGCCGAACTCGAGGTACAGCGGGCGCACGCCGCCGACCCGCGCGATCGCCTCGTCGAAGACGGCGAAGCGGTCCGGGAGGTTCGGGACGCGCGTGCCGAGGTCGGCCAGCCAGCGGCCCTGCTCGAGCCCACCGAGCGCGTTGGCGAGCCGTGTCAAGGTCCGCGCCGAGAGGTGGCCGCCTGCAGCCGTGAGCGCACGTCTCGGCTGGAGAGGGGCGAGGGACTTGGCGGCGCGGCGGAGGAGGTCTCGGGTTGTCATCGTCCGGCGAGCATGCCCGGGCCCGGCTGGCTTGTCGAGTGGGCGCCGGGAGCCTGGCGCGCCACGCCCGCGCTGGCGGGTGCCAACATGGCGTGCATGATCCGCCCCCATCTCCGCCACGGCACGCGCCCGGGTCCTGGCGCGATGGCCGCCCGCGAGCGCACGCCATGCGCATCCTGATCACCGGGCACGCCGGGCTCCTCGTGGAGGCGAACGGTCGCAGCGTCCTGTGCGACCCGTGGTTCAACGGCGCCTACTTCGGCTCGTGGTTCCCCTTCCCCGACAACGCCGGGATCGACCTCGACCGGCTCGCCGCGCCCGACTACCTGTACGTCTCGCACCTGCACAAGGACCACTTCGACGCTCGGTTCCTCTCCGACCACGTGGACAAGTCGGCGACGGTCCTCCTCCCGGACTTCCCCCTCGACGACCTCCGCCGGGCGCTCGAGGGCCTCGGGTTCTCCAAGTTCGTCGAGACGCGCTCGGGCCGGCGCGTGGAGCTCGACGGGCTGAGCGTCGCGATCACGACCTCCACGTCGGTCGCCGACGGACCGATCGGGGACTCCGCGCTCGTCGTCGACGACGGGACGACGCGGATCCTCGACCAGAACGACTGCCATCCCCGGGACCTGGGCGCCCTCCGTGCGCTCGGGCCCTACGACGTCCACTTCCTCCAGTACTCGGGCGCCATCTGGTACCCGATGGTCTACCGGTGGCCGGCGGCCGTGAAGGCGGAGCTGGCCCGCTCGAAGCGCCTGCGCCAGGGACAGCGGGCGATGCAGTACATCAGGGAGCTGCGCGCCGCGCACGTGGTTCCCTTCGCCGGCCCTCCGGCCTTCTTGGACGACGAGCTGTTCGAGCTGAACGACCTGCACGACGACCCGGCCAACATCTTCCAAGACCAAGTGAGCTTCTTGCGGGTGCTCGAGGGCGAGGGGGTCGCGAACGGCCATCTCGCCGTTGCCGGCTCCGAGATCGAGGTCGCACCCGGGTGCTTCCAGCTCACGCACCGGCTCCCGGGCACACCGGACCTTCCCGCGACACCGAGAGAGGCCATCTACCGGGACAAGGAGGCGTACCTCGCGAGGTACCGGGCACGCCGCCGCCGCGAGATCGACGCCGCCGTCCCGGGGAGGACGGCGCCGTCACGCACGGGCGCCCCCGGTGCCGGCGCGAGCAGGGACCCCGACGAGATCGTGGGCGCCATGGCCGCATGGGTCGGTCCGCTGCTCGCGCGCGCCCCAGGCGTCAGGCGCGCGCTGGCAGGCACGGTCGTGCTCGACGTCGGCCGATTCGCCATCGTGATCGACCCCTCCGCCGACGTCCCCGATCGGCTGGTGCGCAGGGCCGCTCCCGGGGACGACGCGCAGGCAGGGCACGCCTTCTTCTTCGACGAGGCGATCTTGGTGTCCCTCGTGGACCGCCGGGTCGAGGACTGGGTCAACGAGCTCTTCTTGTCCTGTCGGTTCGAGGCCACGCGGCGCGGCGAGTACAACGAGACCGTCTTCAGCTTCTTCAAGTGCCTGTCCGAGCGCCGGATGGCCTACCTCGAGGCGTCGCTCGAGCTCGCGGCCCGCACGCACCACGACGGCGCCGGTCCGGGGGAGCTGTGGCGGGCGGGGGACTACCTCGTCCAGCGGCGGTGCCCGCACCTCGGGGCGGACCTGCTGCGCTTCGGGCACGTCGAGGGAGGGGTGCTGACCTGCTCCCTGCACGGGAACCGCTACGACCTCGCCACCGGCCGCTGCCTCACCGCCGAAGGCTTCGACCTGTTCACGGTCCGAGCGGACGCGGCGGCGCCCACAGGTCCGGTCGGCACGCCCGCGCCGGAGGACCCAGGTGGCTGAACTGGCCGGTGTGACCGGATCGACCGACGAGGGTGAGAGGAGATGCCAGTGACCACGCCGCGCGCGACGGCAGGCGCCGCCGCCTCCGACTCGCACGTGCACGACGCCGTCGCCCGCTCGTTCGCCGAGCGACTGCGGCGCACCCGCAGCCGGATGGAGGAGCTCGACGTCGACGTCCTGCTGCTCTCCCAGGGAGGCGACCTGCCCTGGCTCACCGGCTACACGGCCATGCCGCTGGAGCGGCTCACCGTGCTGGTCGTCCGGCCGGGCGACCAGCCGGTGCTCCTCGTCCCCGCGCTCGAGGAGCCTCGGGTGACCCGCCGTGGGGAGCTGTTCGACGTCCGACCGTGGAGCGACGTCGAGGACCCGTTGGACCTCGTGTCCGATCTCGTCGGTCGCCGCTGCTCGGGCCGGGTCGGCCTCTCGGACCAGGCGTGGTGCAAGACGCTGCTCGGCCTCCAGGCCCGGATCGGCGCGGCGCGCTTCGTGGCCGCGTCGCTCGTCACCGCGCCCCTGCGGGCCGTGAAGGACGAGCTCGAGGCGGAGATGCTGACGCGCGTCGCGCACGCCGCCGACGACGTGGCACGCGCCATCCAGGCGTCGGAGGTCCGCTTCGTCGGGAGAACGGAGCGAGCCGTCGCAGACGAGATCGCCGAGCGCCTCCTCGCCGCCGGCCACGACCGGGTCGACTTCACGATCGTCGGGAGCGGGCCCAACGCCGCGAGCCCGCACCACGAGAGCGGCGCACGCGTGATCGGTCCGGACGAGACGGTCGTGTGCGACTTCGGCGGCCGGATGACCGTCCCGGGGACCGACGTCGGCTACTGCTCGGACATCACGCGGACGGTGGTCACCGGGCGCTGCAGCCGGGAAGTCGCCGAGTGCTACGCCGTGCTGCAGGAGGCCCAGGAGGCAGCGGTGAGGTCCGCATCGAGCGGGGTTCCCGCCGAGGACGTGGACCGGGCGGCGCGCTCGGTGATCGAAGACGCCGGCCTGGGTGGGGCGTTCATCCACCGCACCGGGCACGGGATCGGCATCGAGACCCACGAGGAGCCCTACATCGTGTCCGGGAACACGGCCCCGCTGGTCGCCGGCAACGCCTTCTCCGTCGAGCCGGGGATCTACCTCCCGGGACGCTTCGGCATGCGGCTCGAGGACATCGTGCTGGCGACCCCAACAGGGCCGCGGCGTCTCAACGAGGCGCCGCACGAGCTGGTCTGCGTCGAGGCCTAGCGGTGCCCGGGGTACGCCACGGCGGGACCCGGCCGGTGCAGCCCGAGCCCGCCGGCCCGATCCCCTTCGAGGAGGTCGCCCGGCTGCCGCTCCCCGGCGGCACCGAGCCGGTGGGCTTCGCCTTCGGAGCCGACGACCGGGTCCTCGTCTACCGGTACGCCCCGGACGGGGGCCTCGAGCGTCGCTTGTTCGCGCTGCGCCTGGATGCCCTGGACGAGGGCCCGGTGGAGGTGCCGGTGCGCGGCGAGCCCGTCCGCGAGGAGAAGCTCCCCCTCGACGAGCAGCTCCGTCGAGAGCGGGAGCGGGAGGTCGGCGTCGGGATCACCTCGGCCACATGGGCGAGCGATGCGGACGCCCTCGTGGTACCGCTCGCAGACGGCGTCCACGTGCTGCGCGGGCTCGCCCACGGCGTCGACGCCGTCACCGACGACGTCGTCGTGCGCGGCCCGGCGCGCTCCGCGCGCCTGGCTCCCGACGGCTCGCGCGTCGCCTTCGTACGCGACGGCGACGTCCACGTGGTGGACGCGCACGAGGGCGCGGTGCCCGAGCGCCTCACCCACACGGCCGCAGACGGGCTCACGAACGGGCTCGCCGAGTTCGTCGCCCAGGAGGAGATGGGGCGTCCGGACGGCCTCTGGTGGTCGCCGGACGGCCAGCTCCTCGCCTACTGCGAGGTCGACGAGCGGCACGTCCCCGTGTACCGCATCGTCCACCAGGGGAGCGACGAGGTGGGTCCAGCGGCGTTCGAGGACCACCGCTACCCCTTCGCCGGGAAGGAGAACGCCCGGGTGCGTCTCGGGGTGGTTCCGACCGCAGGGGGCCCCACCGTGTGGATGCAGACCGGCGACCCCGACGGCTACCTCGCCAGGGTGCACTGGCTGCGAGACGGGCGGCTCGCCGCCCAGCTCGAGTCGCGGGACCAGACGCAGCTCGACCTCGTGGTGTTCGATCCGTCGACGGGCACGCCGACGCTCGTGCACTCCGAGCGCTGCGAGCCGTGGGTCAACCTGCACGACGACTTCTTCGAGCTCGGTTCGGGCGACTTCGTGTGGAGCTCGGAGCGCACCGGCTTCCGCCACCTGGAGCTGAGGTCGGCACGCGGGGAGCTCCTCCGCGTGTTGACGTCGGGCGAGTGGCAGGTCGATGCCCTCGAGGGTGTCGACGAGCGGCGCGGCCTGGTGTACTTCACCGGCACCAGGGACGGACCGACCGAGCGGCACCTGTACGCGGTGCCGCTCGAGGGCGGCGAGATCCGCCGTCTCACCACCGACCCAGGGACGCACCGCGTGAAGGTCTCCGGGGACGGCGCCGTCTTCGTCGACCGCCACGGGGCGCTCGGAGCCCCGCCGACCGTGCGGGTGCGCGCCTGCGCACCCGAGGACGCAGGCGCCGTCCTCGCCACGCTCCACGACCGTCCGGACCCCCGCGTGACGTCGCTCGCCCTCGAGCCCCCAGAGCTCGTGCGCGTCCCCGCAGGCGACGGCACGGTCCTGTCCGGGCTCTACTACCGCCCAGGGGTGCCCGGACGCCGCGGGAGCGCGGCGGACCGTCCTCCGCCACTGGTGGTCCAGGTCTACGGCGGACCGCACGCGCAGCTCGCGGTCGACGACTGGGGACCGACCGTGTCCATGCGCGCGCAGGCCCTGCGCCGGCTCGGGATCGGGGTCCTCGTCGTCGACAACCGTGGCAGCGCGCGGCGGGGGCTGCGCTTCGAGGCACCGATCCACCGCAAGATGGGGGAGGTCGAGGTGCAGGACCAGGTGGCCGGAGTCCGGTGGGCGGTCGAGCAGGGCCTGGCGGACCCCGAACGTGTCGGCATCTACGGCTGGAGCTACGGCGGCTACATGGTGCTGCGGTGCCTCGGCCGCGCGCCCGGCGTCTTCTGCGTGGGGGTGGCGGGAGCCCCCGTGACCCACCACGACGGGTACGACACGCACTACACGGAGCGCTACATGGGCACGCCGCAGTCGAACCCCGACGGGTACCGTTCGAGCTCGGTCTTCTCGTGCGTCGAGTCGATCGGCGGCGCGCTCCTCCTCGTGCACGGCCTCATCGACGAGAACGTCCACTTCCGCCACACGGCGCGGCTCATCGACCGTCTGATCGCGGCCAACAAGCCCTACGAGCTCCTCTGCTTCCCCTCGGAGCGCCACCTGCCCAGGCGCCACGAGGACCGCGTCTACCTGGAGGAGCGGGTCGTGCGCTTCCTGCTCCGCCACCTGACCGACCGGCCAGAGCGCGCGCACGAGCCCACAGGGGCGCCGGGCTGACGCCGACGCGGCGCCGGCGGCACCTGCGGCGTGCCGGGCCCGTACACTCGAGCGATGCCGCGCCCCCTCGACGACCCGGGCCGACGCGGCGGCGCACCCGGGCGCGCCCGGGGCAGTAGCCCCCGCGGTGCGCAGGGACAGCCCCCACGCCGGGAGCGGGGCGACCTGGACGGCCGCCGCAACGCGCGCCCCGACCCGGCTCGACGCTGGGGCGGGGTCGCACGACGCGGGGCGCGAGAGGTGACGAGGCCCACAGGCGGCGGGGGGCAGCGGCGCGGGAGCCCACGGGAGGAGCCCGGCCACCCTCGCCCGTCGGCGCCACCGCCGCCGATGGATGAGTGGCGCCGCGTCGAGCCCGGTGCCGACACCAGCCGCCGAGCGCCGGGGCGCGACCGAGCCGCCGCGCGCGTGGTCCGCCTCCCCGCGGAGGTCGCGGCGGAGATCCGGCGCGCCGCAGACGCGGGGACGGCACGCCACCGTGAGGTGCTCGTCGAGCGGATGGAGAAGGCGGTGGCCGCCTACGAGCGCGGCCGGTACCCCGAGGCGCTGCGCTACGGGACCGAGCTCGCCCGGGAGGTCGGGTCGGTCGCCGCCGTCCGGCGGGTGGCGGGGCTCGCCGCCTACCGCCTGGGACGGTGGCGCGAGGCCGTGCGTCACCTCGAGGCCTGGACGGAGCTCGACGACGATGCCGATGCCGTCCCTGCGCTCATGGACGCGCTGCGCGCGCTGGGCCGTCACGCCCGAGTCGCCGCCGCCTGGTCCGAGCTGCGCCGGCGCTCGGTGGACGCCGACGTGCTCGCCGAGGCCCGCATCGTCGCGGCGGGGAGCCTCGCAGATCGTGGGCGGCTGACCGAGGCGATCGAGCTCCTCGTCTCGGGCGGGGCGGCGCGAGCGCTGCGGAACCCGTCGGACCGCCACCTCCGTCAGTGGTACGCGCTGGGGGACCTCTACGAGCGTGCCGGCGACCTCCCGAGGGCGCGGGAGCTGTTCGGGCGCGTGGCCCGGGTGGACCGCGACGCCTACGACGTGCGCGAGCGGCTCGAGATCCTCGGCCCCCGCCCCCCACGGCGGGCCGGGCGGCGCGCGGGGCGGCCCGCGGCGTCCGGCTCCGGCTCGCCTGCGGCTCGGGCCAGGGGGGGAGCAGCTGCCAAGTAGGCTCGGCGCATGGCGATCGATCTCCAGGAGCTGCTCGGCGACGAGGCCGACTCACTCTTGAACCACGAGGCGAAGGCGTTCCCCGCCGAGGGGCTCGTCCTCCCCGGGCCCGACTTCCTCGAACGGACCTTCTGCGGCTCGGACCGGTCCGCAGCCGTGCTCCGGGCACTCGGCACGCTCTACGGCCACGGGCGTCTCGGGGGGACCGGGTACCTGTCGATCCTCCCCGTCGACCAGGGGATCGAGCACTCGGCAGCCGCGAGCTTCGCCAAGAACCCGAGCTACTTCGACCCGGCGAACCTGTGCGAGCTGGCACTGGCAGGGGAGTGCAGCGCGATCGCGACGACCCTCGGCGTCCTCGGCGCCGTGTCCCGGCGCTACGCGCACCGCATCCCCTTCATCGTCAAGCTGAACCACAACGACTTCCTCCACTTCCCGAACACCTACGACCAGGTGCCCTTCGGCTCGGCGCGCCAGGCGTTCGAGCTCGGCGCCCTCGGGGTGGGGGCGACGATCTACTTCGGGTCCGACCTGGCGGACCGCCAGCTGCACGAGGTGTCGGAGGCCTTCGCCGAAGCCCACGAGCTCGGGATGTTCACGGTGCTGTGGTGCTACCTGCGCAACCCGGCCTTCAAGAAGGACGGGGTGAACTACGAGGTCTCGGCCGACCTCACGGGCCAGGCCAACCACATCGGCGTGACCATCGAGGCCGACATCATCAAGCAGAAGCAGCCGGAGACCAACGGCGGCTACGACGTGCTCGGCTTCGGGAAGACCGACCCGCTCGTCTACGACCAGCTGACCACGGACCACCCCATCGACCTCACCCGGTGGCAGGTCGTGAACTGCTACGCCGGCCGGATCGGCCTCATCAACTCGGGAGGCGAGTCCAAGGGGGCGGGAGACCTGGCCCAGGCGGTGCGCACCGCGGTGATCAACAAGCGGGCAGGCGGCCAGGGGCTCATCGTGGGCCGCAAGGCCTTCCAGCGCCCGATGGACGAGGGCGCCGCGCTCATCCATGCGGTCCAGGACGTCTACCTCAGCCCGTCCGTCACGATCGCGTGACGCCGGCCGGGCGCGTGGTGCCAGTCGGGCCGGCAGGGCAACCGGCAGCCTCCTGGACGCGTCGGCGCGCCGGTAAGCTCGAGGTCGCGTGACCACCACCGACGCCCGACCGCACCGACCTCGGCAGCTCGACCGCGTCGTCGTGCGCTTCGCCGGCGACTCCGGTGACGGGATGCAGCTGACCGGGGACCGGTTCAGCGCGTCGAGCGCGGTGTTCGGCAACGACCTCGCCACCTTCCCGGACTTCCCGGCCGAGATCCGCGCCCCGGCCGGGACGCTCGCCGGGGTGTCGGCCTTCCAGGTGCAGATCGCGGACTACGACATCCTCACGCCGGGAGACGCCCCCAACGTCCTCGTCGCGATGAACCCCGCCGCGCTCAAGGCGAACGTCGGCGTCCTCGACAAGGGGGCCACGGTCCTCGTGAACGTCGACGCCTTCGACGAGCGCAGCCTGGCCAAGGCGGGGTACTCCTCGAACCCGCTCTCTGACGGGAGCCTCGCCGGGTTCACCGTCTACGAGGTGCCGATGACCTCGCTCACCCAGGAGGTGTGCAAGGACGCCGGGGTGAAGCCGCGGGACGCCGAGCGCTCGAAGAACTTCTTCGCGCTCGGCCTGCTGAGCTGGCTGTACACGCGCCCGCTCGAGCCCACGCTCGAGTGGCTCGAGAAGCGCTTCGCCGACAGGCCGCTCGTGCTGGAGGCCAACACGCGCGCCTTCCGGGCCGGCTACCACTTCGGCGAGACCGCCGAGCTGTTCGAGGCGAGCTACGAGGTGCGCCCCGCACAGTTCCCCCCGGGGGAGTACACCCAGGTGAGCGGGAACCAGGCGCTCGCGTGGGGCCTCATCGCCGCGTCGAGGCTGTCGGGCCTCCCGCTCTTCCTCGGCAGCTACCCGATCACGCCGGCGTCGGACATCCTCCACGAGCTCTCCCGCCGCAAGGAGTTCGGCGTGAGGACCTTCCAGGCAGAGGACGAGATCGCCGGGATCGGCTCGGCGATCGGCGCCGCCTTCGGGGGGTGCCTCGGGGTCACGACCACGAGCGGTCCGGGGGTGGACCTCAAGTCCGAGGCGATCGGTCTCGCCGTCAACCTCGAGCTGCCGCTCGTGGTGGTGGACATCCAGCGCGGCGGGCCCTCGACGGGGCTCCCCACCAAGGCGGAGCAGGCGGACCTCCTCCTCGCGATGTACGGGCGCCACGGCGAGGCGCCGCTGCCGATCGTCGCGGCGCGGACGCCGTCGCACTGCTTCGAGGCGGCGATCGAAGCGGTCCGGATCGCCGTCACGTACCGGACCCCGGTGATCCTGTTGTCCGACGGGTACCTGGCCAACGGGGCGGAGCCCTGGCGCCTGCCCGACATCGAGACCCTCGAGCCGATCGACCCGGCCTTCGCCACCGGGCCCAACCACGTCACCGACGACGGATCGGAGGTCTTCTGGCCCTACGTGCGGGACCCGCGGACGCTGGCCCGGCCGTGGGCCCCGCCCGGCGTGCCGGGCCTCGAGCACCGCATCGGAGGGCTCGAGAAGGCGGACGGCTCGGGGAACGTGTCCTACGACCCGCTCAACCACGAGCGGATGGTCCGTGTGCGCGCGGCGAAGATCGACGGCATCGCCGAGGACATCCCGCCCGTGGAGGTGGACGACCCGACAGGCGGCGCGGAGCTCCTGATCCTCGGCTGGGGATCCACGTACGGCGCCATCGTGGCCGCCTTGCAGCGCCTCCGGGCGCGGGGCCGCAAGGTCGCCCATGCCCACCTGGTGCACATGCGGCCCTTCCCGAAGAACCTGGGGGAGGTGCTGGCGCGCTACCGGTTGGTGCTCGTCCCCGAGATGAACCTCGGCCAGCTGTCGCGCCTGGTGCGCGCCGAGTACCTCGTGGACGCGAGGACCCTCTCCAAGGTCCAGGGTGTCCCGTTCCGGGCCGCGGAGGTCGAGTCCGCCGCCGAGGCCATGCTCGGAGACGTGCGGTGACCGTGTCGGCGGCTCCTCCGACGACGAGGAAGGACTGGGCGAGCGACCAGGAGGTTCGCTGGTGCCCGGGGTGCGGCGACTACTCCGTGCTGGCCGCCGTCCAGATGCTCCTCCCGGAGCTCGGGGTCCGGCGGGAGAACACCGTGTTCCTCTCGGGGATCGGCTGTGCGGCCCGGTTCCCCTACTACATGTCCACCTACGGCCTCCACTCCATCCACGGACGTGCCCCGGCCATCGCGACCGGGCTCGCCGTGACGCGGCCAGACCTCGACGTGTGGGTGGTGACCGGCGACGGCGACGCGCTGTCGATCGGGGGCAACCACCTCATCCACGCCTTGCGGCGCAACGTGCGCGTGACGATCCTGATGTTCAACAACCAGATCTACGGGCTGACCAAGGGCCAGTACTCGCCGACGTCGGAGGTCGCGAAGGTCACCAAGTCCACGCCGTTCGGCTCGCTGGACACCCCGTTCAACCCGATCAGCCTCGCCTTGGGCGCGGAGGCCACCTTCGTTGCGCGCACCCACGACATGGACCGCCAGCACATGCAGGAGGTGTTCCGGCGCGCCCGCGAGCACAACGGGGCGGCGTTCGTCGAGGTCTACCAGAACTGCAACGTGTTCAACGACGGCGCCTTCGAGAAGATCACCGGCCGTGACGCCCGCGCCGCCATGCTCGTGCCCCTCGTCCACGGCGAGCCCGTCCGCTTCGGCGCCGACCGGGAGAAGGGCGTCGTCCAGAGGCCGGACGGCCGCCTCGAGATCGTGGGGGTGGACGAGGTGGGGGAGGACGCGATCCTCGTCCACGACGAGCGCCGGGAAGACCCGGGACTCGCCTTCGCGCTGTCGCGGCTCTCGCGCGGCCCGTTCGAGCCGACGCCGATCGGCGTGTTCCGCGCCGTCGAGCGGCCCGAGTACGGCGCCGCGATGGCGGGGCAGATCGCCGACGCCCAGGAGCGACGCGGCGTGGGCGACCTGAAGGCGCTCCTGCGCTCGGGCGCCACCTGGACCGTCGAGTAGGCGACCCGACAACCCGGCGCGCAGCCGACCGTCGCGGCAGGGTCCCGCGCGTCTTGACTAACCCTATCGTTTCGATAGAGTTAGTGGATGCACATCGACTGGCTGGTGGTGCTCGGCGGCTCGGTGGTCGGGTTCCTCGTGGGGATGACCGGCACCGGGGGCGGTGCCCTCATGACCCCCATGCTGGTCTTCCTGTTCGGGGTGGCGCCGTCGGCGGCGATCTCGAGCGACCTGGTCGCGACCCTCTTCATGCGGCCGGTCGGGGCGGCCGTGCACCTCGGGCGCCGCACTGTGGACCTGCGGCTGGTCGGGCTCCTCGCCTCGGGCTCGGTGCCCGGCGCCGTCCTCGGCGCCCTCGCGCTGCACCTCCTCGGGTCGACAGCCGGGGTCGAGCGCGCCGTCGACGTCGTGCTCGGTGCGGCGCTCCTCGCGGGCGCAGCGGCCATGCTCCTGCGGGCACTCGGGCGACGCCGGAGGCCGGGGGGCGCCGGCGGCGGCCAGGGCGTCGGGCGCCGAGGGCCGGCCACCGTCGCCGTGGGCGCCCTCGGCGGGTTCCTCGTCGGCCTCACCTCGGTTGGGGCGGGCTCGCTGATGGTCGTCCTGCTCCTCTTCGTGTACCCCTCGCTCGGCGCCGCCGAGCTTGTGGGCACGGACCTGGTCCAGGCGGTGCCGCTCTCCGCCGCGGCGGCGCTGGGTCAGCTCCTCTTCGGCCACGTCGTCGTGTCCGTGACGGCGTCCCTCGTCCTCGGGAGCGTCCCGGCCGTGCTCGCCGGCTCGCTCCTGTCCTCACGTGCCCCCGAGCACGTCGTCCGGCCGGTCCTCGCGGCGGCCGTCACGCTCGCCGGGCTGCGGGACGTCGGGGTCGGGACCGACGGCCTCGGGGTCGCCGCGCTGTGCGCCGTCGCGGGCTGCGTGGCGTGGGTGCTCGGGGCTCGACGCCTGGGCGGCCCTCGAGTGCAGGCCGGACCGGCGGTCCGGGGCTGCGGGGTCACCGAGGGGGGCCTGTGAGCATCCGGAAGACCATGCCCGTGCGGGGCTTCGGGCTGAAGTACGTCGTCTTCGGCGGCATGCGCCGGCGGGCCCGGGCCCAGGCCGAGATCTGGGGGACCGTCACCGGCGGGAGCAGGACGGCGAGCTGCGCCTCCCCGCCGCGCACGGCGGCCGCCGCCCGCCCCCACTCCGCCTCGTAGGCGAGGGACGCTCCCGGGACGGCGCCGAGCGCCAGGTCGACGAGCCCGGCGAGCAGGTCGGTGCCGGCCTCCTCGAAGGCGCCGGTGCGGACCCTGAGCCGCCACGTGCCCCCGGCGGTGACCGCCGTCGCCGAGCCGGGCGCCGCCGCCGACTCGACCACGGCGTCGGTGGCAGGCCCGACGCGCTCGACGTGGAAGGAGCGCCCGAGCATCTCGGCAGGATCGTCCACCGGGCCAAGGCCCGACACCACGCGGTGGATCGCCCGGACGTGGAGCTCCGACTCGGCGAGCTCCACGACGAAGGCCATGACGAGATCGTGGGCCCCGTCCTGCCCGCCGCTCGCACGCCGGACCTCGGCACGGTAGGTGCGGGCGGTCTCGTAGCGGTGGTGGCCGTCTGCGATGACGACCGGTGACGTGCCGACGGCGTCGCGGACGGCCGCGACCGTCGCGGGGTCGTCGAGGACCCACAGCTCGTGGCGGACGCCGTCGTCGTCGTGGGCGCGCGCAGCGGGGGGTCCCGGCGCGCGGAGGGTACCGCCGAGTCCGGTGGCGAGCGAGAGCCCCCAGATGGGGGAGAGGTTCGTCCGCGTGGCCCGCAGGAGGTCGAGCCGGTCGCTCTTGGGCTTGGGCATCGTCTCCTCGTGCGGGAGGACGTCGTCGTCGATCCCGAGCGCGCCGAGCACGCCCGTCGTGGTGGTGCCGTCCGGCGCGGTCATCCGGTAGAGGTAGAAGGCGCGGGCGGCCTCCTCGCGCACCACCCCACGGTCGACCCAGTCCGCGAGCAGGCGCGCCGCGGCGGCGTAGCGGTCGTCACCGGTCGCCGGGTCCGGCTCGGGGAGCTCGAGGTGGATCGCGTTGAAGGGGCTACGGCTCGCGAGGCGGGCGCGCTCGTCGGGTCCGACCACGTCGTAGGGGGGCGCGATGACCTCGTCCATGCGCACCGCCGCCGTGTCGTAGCGCGCTCCTCTGAAGGGCTCGAAGCGTGGCACGGGCACAGACTGGCACACCGGCCACCCGTAGACTCCATCCCATGTCGGCTTCGGACCCTGCGCGCGACGCCGCCGTGGGACCCCTCGGTCCGGAGCTGGCGACGGCGAGCCCCGCCGACGGCGAGGACCGCCTCCTGACCGCGGCCAACGTCGTCAGCACCCTTCGGTTCGCAGGGGTGGGCGTCTTCCTCTGGCTGCTCTTCGGTGCCGGGCGCCAGACCCTCGCCGCGGTGCTGCTCGGCGTCCTCGGCGCCACTGACTGGGTGGACGGGCAGCTCGCACGTCGGTTGCACCAGGTGTCACGGGTCGGCAAGGTGCTAGATCCGTCGGTCGACCGGGTGCTCGTGGGCACGGCGGTCGTGGCGGTCATCGTCCACGGCGCCGTGCCGCTGTGGTTCGGGTTGCTCACGCTCGCACGGGAGGCGCTCGTGGCGGGGACGGTGCTCGTCCTCGCCGCCCTTGGGGCGCGCCGCGTCGACGTCCTTTGGATCGGCAAGGCCGGCACCTTCGGCCTCATGGTCGCGTATCCCGGCTTCCTGATCAGCCATGGGCACGCGGGCTGGCAGCAGCCGTTCCACGACATCGCGTGGATAACCGGGGGGGCGGGGATCGTGCTGGCGTGGGCCGCCGCCGCCGCCTACCTCGTCCCTGCCCGCCGGGCGCTCGCCGAAGGCCGGGCGGGACGGGCGCGCGCCGCGCAGCGGCCCGGGGAGGTCGGCGCGTGAAGGCCGTGATCATGGCGGGTGGCGAGGGCACGCGCCTGCGACCCCTCACGTCCAATCAGCCGAAGCCGATGCTCCCCATGGCGAACCAGCCGATGATGGAGCACGTCGTGAACCTCCTTCGCCGGCACGGGATCGAGGACATCGTGGTCACGGTGGCGTTCATGGCCAACGCCATCCGGACGTACTTCGGCGACGGCTCGGAGCTCGGCGTGCGGATGGTGTACGCGACCGAGGAGACCCCGCTCGGCACCGCCGGCTCCGTCCTGAACGCCCGTGACGAGCTGGACGAGCGCTTCCTCGTGATCTCCGGGGACGTCCTCACCGACATCGACCTCTCCGGGCTCCTCGAGTTCCACGACGCGAAGGGTGCCCTCGCGACGCTGGCGCTCGTGGCGGTCGAGAACCCGCTCGAGTTCGGCATCGTCATCACGCGAGAGGACGGCTCGATCGACCGCTTCTTGGAGAAGCCGACGTGGGGCCAGGTCTTCAGCGACACCATCAACACGGGGATCTACGTCCTCGAGCCCGAGATCTTCGAGCACATCCCCGCCGGCCGCCCGGTCGACTTCTCCGGGGAGGTCTTCCCCGAGGTGCTCGAGCGGGGCAGGCCGATCTACGGCTACGTCGCCGAGGGCTACTGGGAGGACGTCGGCACCACCGAGGCGTACCTCCGGGCGCACCAGGACGTCCTCGACGGCAAGGTCCGCGTCGACATCGGCGGTTTCGAGATCCGTCCAGGCGTCTGGGTCGGGAAGGGCTGCACGATCGACCCTGCGGCCACGATCGAGGGGCCCGCCCTCATCGCCGACAACTGCACGATCGGCGCCGGCGTCGTGCTCGGCGAGTACTCGACGCTCGGGTCGAACGTCCGGGTGGCCGACGGGGCGGAGGTCCGTCGGTCGGTGGTGCACGACAACGCCTACTTCGGCCCGGGCTCCCGGGTCGCCGGGGCGGTCATCGGTCGGTCGTGCGACCTGCGCCGCGGTGCCGCGTGCGAGCCGGGATCGGTCCTCGGCGAGGGCTGCCTCATCGGCGCGCACGCCCACGTCCGGGGTGACGTGAAGGTCTACCCGTTCAAGACCGTGGACACCGGGGCGGTCGTGAACTCTTCCATCGTCTGGGAGTCCCGCGGCGCGCGCACCCTGTTCGGACGCGACGGCGTGCGCGGCATCGCCAACGTCGACATCAGCCCCGAGCTCGTCGTGCGGCTCTCGATGGCGTGGGCGTCGACCCTGGAGCGCGGCATGACGATCACGGCATCTCGCGACACGAGCCGCGCCGCACGCGTCCTCAAGCGGGCCGCCATGATCGGGTGCAACGCGGCAGGGGTGAACGTGGAGGACCTCGAGGTCGCCACGGTGCCTGTCACCCGACATCACATCCGCACGTCGGGCAACCAGGGGGGGTTCACCGTCCGCCTCGCCCAGGACGACCCGCAGTCGGTGTGCATCCGCTTCTTCGACGAGGAGGGACTGGACCTCGCCGAGACCGGGCAACGCAAGGTCGAGCGGCTCTACCACCGGGAGGACTTCAGGCGGGTGCTCGCCGGCCAGATCGGAGACATCGACTTCCCTGCCCGCGCGGTCGAGCAGTACACCAAGGACATGGTGGAGGCAGTGGACCTCTCGGCGGCCCGCGGCGCCAACATGAAGCTCGTCCTCGACCTCGCATTCGGGGCGGCGAGCTTCGTGATGCCGAACCTCCTCGCCAAGCTGGACGCGGACGTGCTCGTGGTGAACCCCTACGCCCACACGACCGGGATGATGTCGGTGGACCGCGCCGCGCACGCGCGGCGGGTGGCGGACCTGGTACGGGCCTCGGGCGCCCAGCTCGGCGTGGTGCTCGACGCCGACTGCGAGCGGCTGACCGTCGTCGACGACGCCGGGACCGTCCTCACCGACGACCAGGCGCTCCTCGCGCTGCTCCGGCTCGTGGTCGGGACGCGCCCGGACCTGACCGTGGCGCTCCCCGTCGGCGTCAGCCGGTGGGCGGAGGTGATCTGCGCCGAGGCGAAGGTCCCGATCGTCGCCACCAAGATGTCCGCCGCCAGCGTGATGGAGGTCGCCGCCTCCGGGGAGGTCGGGTTCGCAGCCGTGCCGCCCGGCGGGTTCGTGTGGCCGGAGATCCTCCCGGCCTGCGACGCCGCCGCCACGCTGGTGGAGCTCGTCTCGATGCTCTCCCTCACGGGCCAGCCGCTCTCCAAGATCGTCGACGACCTGCCCCCCGTGCACATCGCGCACGAGGCCGTCATGACCCCCTGGGAGCAGAAGGGGATGGTCATGCGGACGCTCGTCGAGCAGCTCGACGGCCAGGACCTGGTCCTCCTCGACGGGGTCAAGGTGCTGGCCGAGGACGGCTGGGCGCTCGTGCTGCCCGATCCCGAGGACCCGGTGACCCACGTGTGGGCGGAGGGCCCGAGCGAGGCACGTGCCCGCGCCCGCGCCCAGCAGTACGCGGTGCGGTTGCGCCAGCTCCTCCGGTCGGGCGGATAGGGTTCCCCCGTGCGCGTTCCCGACGACCTGCGGTACTCGACCGACCACGAGTGGGCCCGTCCGAGCGACGGCCGGGTGCGGGTCGGGATCACCGACTACGCGCAGGACGCCCTCGGCGACGTCGTGTTCGTCGACCTCCCCGCCGTGGGCAAGGTGGTGGCGGCCGGAGACGTCATCGGCGAGGTCGAGTCGACCAAGTCCGTCTCGGAGGTGTACGCGCCGGTCAGCGGCACGGTCGTGGCGGTGAACGACGCCCTCACCGGCTCGCCCGAGCAGCTGAACCGTGACCCCTACGGCCTCGGCTGGCTCTGTGAGATCGAGGTCTCCTCGGGCACCGACCCGCTCGGGCACCTCTTGGACGCCGATGGATACCGCAGGCTTACTGCAGGTTGATACTGCGGGTTGACCGCTCGTGGTCCGGCGGGCGTCCCGTTCGCCGACCGTGCGGCGTCGTGACGGCTCGCGGGGGCCGCCCCTCGGAAGCGCCCTGCCGGAGCGACTACCGTGGTACCCGTGTTCTGCCGCAACTGCGGGCACCGCAACCCTGATGACGGGAACTTCTGCTCCTCGTGCGGCGCGGCCCTCCCGTTGGACCGCTCCGAGACGACCGTCACGTTCGTCCCGGTCGACGACCACGGCGAGAGCGGCACGGAGGAGCCGGCAGTCACCACCGTCGAAGTCGTGCACGGAACCCCGACCCTCGTGGTCAAGCGGGGGCCGACCGTGGGCTCGCACTACCTGCTCAAGTCCCCGGTCACGCGCGCCGGCCGGCATCCCGAGAGCGACATCTTCCTCGACGACATCACCGTCTCCCGGCGCCACGCCGAGTTCACCCGCCGCGAGGACGGCAAGATGGTGGTCCGTGACGTCGGCTCGCTGAACGGCACGTACGTCAACCGTGAACGCATCGAAGAGCACGTCCTCGCCGCAGGCGACGAGGTGCAGATCGGCAAGTTCAAGCTCGTGTACCTGGTGGCAGGCGACGAGTGACGAGGGCGACACGGGGGAGGGCGGCGCCGGCATGGCGGTCCAGGCGATGAGCGGACGGGCGTACCTGTCGATCGGGGACGTGCTCAGCCTGCTGCGCGAGGAGTTCCCCGACGTGACGATCTCCAAGATCCGCTTCCTCGAGAGCCAGGGGCTCGTCGACCCCGAGCGCTCCCCGTCGGGCTACCGGAAGTTCTACGAGGAGGACGTCGCCCGCCTGCGTTGGGTCCTGCGCAAGCAACGCGACCACTTCCTGCCGCTCAAGGTGATCCGGGACCGCCTCGCGGCTGCCGGGAGCGGCGTCCCACCCGATGACGAGCCGGTACCCGACGGTGCGGCCGCCGCCGAGGGGTCGCCGGCGTCCAGCCCGGCCGAGGCGGCTCAGGGCGCACCGGGCGCGGCGGCGACCGATGCGAGGCCGACTGCCGACGGCGACGGCTCCGTGCCGGGGGGACCTGGGGGCAACGGGACCGATGCCCCGGACGCCACCGCCGGGCACCGTGCGACGCCCGAGCGCGTCGGTGCCGAGCGCCCGGCCGCCGAGCGCGCGGGGGCGATGGCGGGGGCGCAGTTGGGGAGCCCGCCCGCGCCAGCCGGTCCTTCGACGCTGTCCGCTGCGGCCGGACCCGCTGCCCTCCCGGCGCCTGGGGTGCCGGGAGGGGTCGCCGCCGGACGCCACGTCGCCGGTGGCGGATCTGCTGGAACGGCACTGTCGCCGTCGGTCTCGGGCGTGAGCCTGACGCTCGGAGAGCTGTGCGCGGCGACCGGCCTCGGTCCCGACGTGGTCGCCTCGCTCGAGAGCCTGGGCCTCCTCGCCCCCATGGCGATCGCCGGAGGCACCTACTACGACGAGGAGGCCCTTACCGTCGCCAAGCTCGTGGTGGAGTTCGGACGCTACGGCATCGAGCCGCGCCATCTGCGGATGTACCGCAACGCCGCCGACCGCGAGGTGGGCCTCGTCGAGCAGGTGGTCACCCCGCTGCTGCGCCAGCGGAACCCGGAAGCCCGCCAGCGGGCGGTCGAGGCCGCGAGCGAGCTCGCCCGGCTGGGCCAGAGCATGCGTGCCTCGCTCGTGCGCGCCGCGCTCCGCCGACAGCTCGGGACCTGACACGCTGGACCGCTGACACGTTGGGCCGGACGGTCGCCGCACGCGGTCGACGCCTCCACGCTACATTGCTCGTATGGTCGAAGTCCGCCTGAGGGCTGTCCGGGTCGACCTCCAGTCGAACACCCCAGTCCTGCTGCTCCAGGAGACCGACGGGGAGGGGCGCACGCTGCCGATCTTCATCGGCACTCCCGAGGCCGCGGCTATCGCCTACGCGCTCCAGGGGGTCGCCATGCCGCGGCCCATGACCCACGACCTCATCCGCGACATCCTCTCCACCCTGGACGTGGCCGTCGAGCGTGTCGTGATCACCGAGCTGCGCTCCTCCACGTACTTCGCAGAGCTGCAGCTCCGCCGTGGTGCAGAGCGCGCCGTGGTCTCCAGTCGTCCCTCCGACGCCGTCGCCGTGGCCGTTCGGACGGGGAGCCCGCTCTACGTCGCCGACGACTTGATGGACGCCGAGGGCGTCCTGCTCGCGATCGAGCCGGCGGAGGACGAGGACGAGGAGAGCCCCGAGGAGCTCGTGGGGCAGTTCCGCCAGTTCCTCGACTCGATCAAGCCCGAGGACTTCAGCGGCTGATCACGTCGGGCGGACGAGCACCCGGCCCCGGGTGCGCGCGGCCAGCACGTCGTCGAGACTGCGGCGAAGGTCCTGCAGGCCGACCTCCGCCGTCACCATCGTGTCCACGACGGGACCCGTCAGGACGTCACCGATGGTCGCCCACACGCGTCGGCGCGCGTGGATCGGCGTCTGGACCGAGTCGACCCCGAGCAACGAGACGCCGCGCACGATGAACGGGTAGACGGTCGTCTCGAGGACCGAGCCGCCCGTGAGGCCGCTCGCGGCGACGGCGCCGCCGTAGCGGAGCGAGCGGAGCACGGCGGCGAGCGTGGCCCCTCCCACGCAGTCGACGGCGCCGGCCCACCGCTCCTCAGAGAGGGTCCGTCCCGAGGCGTCCAGCGCGTCACGCCCGATGACGTCTGCGGCGCCGAGCCCGCGCAGGTAGTCGTGGCCGTCCGCCTTCCCGGTGCTCGCGACCACCTCGTAGCCCCGCGCGGCGAGCGCGGCCACCGCCATGCTGCCGACGCCCCCGGACGCACCCGTCACGAGGACCGGTCCATCGCCGGGGCGGACGCCCGCGCGCTCGAGCGCGTGCAGGGAGAGGACGGCCGTGAAGCCTGCCGTGCCGATCGCAGCGGCCCGGCGGGTCGTGAGCCCCCCTTCGAGCGCGACGACCCATGTGGCCGGCACGCGTGCTCTGGTCGCGAAGCCGCCGTGCCGCGCGACGCCGAGGTCGTAGCCTTGGACGACCACCGCCGTGCCGGCGGGGAACCGCGGGTCGGCGCTCTCGACGACGTGGCCCGCGAGGTCGACGCCCGGCACGAGAGGAGAGCGACGGGCCACACGGTTGCCCGGGAGCGTCACCATCGCGTCCTTGTAGTTGACCGCCGACCACTCGACCGCGACGAGCACGTCGCCGTCGGGGAGCTCGTCGTCGGTGAGCTCCGCCACGGTGGTCTCCACGGCGTCTTCGGTCCGGGTCGCGACGAGTGCGTGCCAGGTCACGGGCACACTGTAGGGCCGCGACCTGCAGGTGCCCTCCGATTGGTCAGGAGGCGTCGGGCATCTCGTAGAGGTCGACGGTGAAGCGGGTCACGTCAGGGCGCGTCGCGCCGGGCCCGAACGTGGTCGGCAGGGCCACGACGCCGACCTCCCAGAACCATCCGTCCGTGCTCGCCCGCTGCGCGAGGACCTCGGCCGCCCCGGGCGAGCCCCGAGCCGGTCCCACGTCGACGATCGACCAGTGCCGCGCGCGCAGGCTCGTGCGGTAGAACCGCAGCAGCGCGCCCTGTGACGCGCCCACCTGGAAGGTCATCTTGGCGCTGTACTGTGTCGAGCCGTTCCACTTCGTCGCCGTGACGGCGCGCGAGCCCTCGGGCAGGCGCAACGCGTCCAGGACGTCGGACGGGGGTGTCCCGAGGATCTCGATGGGGCGCAGCGGTCCGGCGGCCGGCTCGCCCACGAGCCCGGTGCCGGCGACGCGCCGGGGCGCGGCCGGCTTGGACGGCGAGTTGGTGGTCAGCGCCGCCCCGATGCCGAAGACGAGGACGAGGAAGACCGCGAGCCCGACGACGAGCAGGGCCGGTCGGAGGCTCGGGCCGGGCGTGCGCGTCGCGCTCATGACCGTGCCAGCCTACGAGCGAGTCGGCGCGCGCGGTCAGCGAGGCGCCTGTGCCCGCGTGCCCCAGCCGAGGTGGTCGATCGGCCCGCGGCCGCTCCCGATGCGCCAGCCGGCAGCCCCCTCCAGGGCGCGCTGGACGTAGACCTTGGCGCGCTCCACGGCATCGACCGGCGGGCTGCCCAGCGCGAGCTCGGCGGCGATGGCCGCTGAGAGCGAGCAGCCGGCGCCGTGGTCGTTGGTCGTGTCGACTCTGGCCGAGTCCAGCACGACCGCGCCGCCGGGTCCCACCACCACGTCGGCGGAGGTGGCGTCGTCGAGGTGCCCTCCCTTGAGCACCACGGTATGGGGACCGAGGCGGCGGATCGACTCGGCGACCTCCGCCATCGTCTCCACGTCGCGGACCTCACGAGCGTCCACGCCGGCGAGCAGCGCGCCTTCCCGGAGGTTCGGCGTCACGACCATGGCGTGCGGGACGAGCAGGTCACGGTAGGCGGGGACTCCTCCGTCGTCCATCAGCGCGTGCCCGTTCGTCGTGGTGAGGACCGGGTCGACCACGAGGTTCGGCAGCAACCCGCGCTGTGCGACGTCACCGACCGCCTTGACGATCTCGGGGTTCGCCAGCATGCCGGTCTTGACGGCGGCGGGGGCGAGGTCGGCGAGCACGGCGTGGACCTGGGCCAAGACAGTGTCGGGGTCGAGCGGCACCACACGCAGCACGGCTGCGGTGTGCTGTGCCGTCACGGCCGTGACGGCGGTGGCGCCGTAGACCCCCTGTGCGGCGAAGGTCTTCAGGTCGGCCTGGACGCCAGCCCCCCCGCTCGAGTCCGAGCCGGCGATGCTCAGCACCACCCGGGGCGTCATCGCCGCCAGACGTTAGCGTCCGCTGCTCGGACGCCGGACAGCCACGGTGGACGGGGCTCAGCGGACCTGAGGGGCGGCAGAGGCGGGGCGGGGGGCGCGCCTGCCCCGCAGGAAGAACCCGACTGCCACGGCGAGGTAGACGACGTAGACAGCCGCCTGCAACGGCGTCGGACGGTCGGCGTACCCGAAGAAGGTGTGGAAGACGTCTCCGAGCGAGCTGTTCTCCGAGAGGGCGCCGGCGGTGTCCCACAGGCGCGGGCCGATGACCGGGAGCCAGTGGAGCTGCTGGAGGTTCTCGACGGCGTCGGCGAGGATGCCTGCGGCGAAGACCATCAAGAGGGCGCCCACGACCGTGAAGAAGCGGGCGACGTTGATCTTCGTGCCGAGACGGTACATGGCGAAGGCGATCGCGAGGGCGAGGACGAGACCGGCGGCGCCGCCGACGATCACGCCCCTCCCGTGCGAGGCGAAGACGATGGCGAGGGTGAACACGGTGGTCTCGAGCCCCTCACGTCCCACCGCCTGGAAGGCGAGCAGCCCGAGACCCCACCGCGTCCGGCCGTCGAGGGCCTGGGCGGCCCTCGACTTGAGGTCCGAGGACAGGCCACGGGCGTGGTGCTGCATCCAGAACGTCATGTAGGTGAGCACGACTGCCGCCAGCAGGTACGTCGCCGTCTCGAAGATCGTCTGGACGCGGGATCCCGCGTACGTCTCGAGCAGGAGGTAGGCCGCCACCCCGCCGCCGAGCATCAGCACGACGGCCGCCGCCACCCCGGCGAGGACGTCGCGGAAGTGCCGCCTCTGGCCGATCCGGTCGAGGTACGCGAGCAGGATGGCGACGATCATCGACGCCTCGACGCCCTCTCGGACGAAGATCACGAAGGTGGCGAGCATGTGTTAGGGGTCCCGAACAATGGAGGGTCGGATGGCCTTACTCTACTGGACGCCGGCAGCGCCCGGCCAGAGATCACCTCCACGTAACTACCTGTGTGTGACTTGGTCGGCTAGCATCGTCGAGTCGGACGAACTTCAGGGGAGAACCGCATGGCCGGGACGGACGCAGGCGGGACGGACGGAGGCGGGACGGACGCCGTGGGCTACAGAGGCCCGACGGTCTGCAAGCTCATCGGGATCACGTACCGTCAGCTCGACTACTGGGCCCGGACGGGGCTGCTGCGGCCCTCGGTCGCCGACGCACGCGGGAGCGGCAGCAAGCGGCTCTACTCCTACCGGGACCTCCTCGAGCTGAAGGTGATCAAGCAGCTCCTCGACGCGGGGATCTCGCTCCAGTCGGCTCGGCGGGCGGTCGACTGCCTCCGTCAGAACCTCGGTGCGGACCTCGCCTCGGCGAAGCTGGTCCTGACCGAGGGGCACTCGGTGCTGGCGAAGTCCAACGGCGAGGTCGTCGACCTGCTCGCCGGAGGGCAAGGGGTCTTCAACATCGTGCCGCTGTCCGGCGTCGTCGACGAGCTGGACGCCGCCATCGTGGAGCTGCGCGGCACGCGGGAGCCCACGCTGCCGCTCGGCTGGCAGGCGTCCGCAGCGAACGGGGGCGATCCCGGGGACCCGGGTCGGGCCCGCGTGGGGGGCTGAGCCGCGAGTGCGGCCCGGACGGTGACGCGCGCAGGTCGCCAACGACGCCCGGTCCGGCCGGTTCCGGCGACGCCGGACCGGCACCGCCATCCGTCGGCGACGCCGGCTGCCCGGGTCCGGTTCGCCCATCCGTCGGAGCGGCTCTTCGCCGCGCTGCTCGACGTCCACGGCATCCGCTGGGAGTACGAGCCCGTCGAGTTCGCGCTGCGCTGGGACGCGGGCGGGTCGCCGACCGGAGGCTTCCGGCCGGATTTCTGGCTCCCCGACCTCGGGTGCTTCGTCGAGCTCACCACGGCGGACCAGCGCCTGGTGACCCGCAAGAACGCCAAGGTACGGCGCATGCGCGACCTGTACCCCGAGGTGCAGGTGCTCGTCTTGTACCAGCGGGACTTCGTCGGCCTCCTCGTCAGCAACGGCCTGGACCCCTCCGCCGTTGCTGCCTCGTGAGCCGCGCCGCCGCCCGGCCGCACCGGAGCGCCGCGGGCCGGTCCGCCTAGGCTGCACGCGATGACGCCGACGGAGGGCGCCCTGCGCCGTACCCCCCTCTACGAGGCACACGTGGAGCGTGGCGCCAAGCTCGTCGAGTTCGGGGGCTGGGAGATGCCGCTCTCCTACCCGAGCGGGACCGTCGCAGAGCACCGGGCCTGCCGCGCGTCGGCGGTCGTCTTCGACGTGAGCCATCTCGGGACCGTCCGAGTGGAAGGGCCCGGAGCGTTCGACACGCTCCAGCGGACCCTCACCAACGACCTGTCCAAGATCGCGCCGGGACGTGCCCAGTACACGCACCTGCTCGAAGAGGACGGCTCTGTTGCTGACGACATCATCGTCTGGTGGGTCGGAGCCGAGGCGTTCGACGTCATGCCGAACGCCTCGAACACCGCGCGCGTCCTCGACGCGCTCGGAGGCACCGATACGACCGCGACGCGCGCGGTCCTGGCCGTCCAGGGCCCGCGCGCTCGCGAGCTGCTCGCGCTCGTGGCACCGGAGGCCGCCGCGGTCGGCCGCTTCCGCGTCGCCCGGTTCGAGTGGAAGGGCGTCGCCTGCACCGCGGCGGGGACGGGGTACACGGGCGAGGACGGCGTCGAGTGCGCCGTGCCGGCAGCGGCCGCCGCCGCCTTCTTCGGGGCCGTCCTCGACGCGGGCGTCCTGCCCGCGGGCCTCGGGGCGCGCGACACCCTCCGGCTCGAGGCCGGGCTCCCGCTGCACGGTCACGAGCTCGGTCCGGGGATCACGCCGCTGCAGGCAGGGCTCGGATGGGTCGTCGGCTGGGAGAAGGGCGACTTCAGGGGGAAGGCAGCCCTCGAGCGCGAGCGGGCCCACGGGCCGCGCCGGCGGCTCCGAGGGCTCCTTGCCGACGGGCGCCAGCCACCGCGTGAGGGTGCCGAGGTCGAGGCGGGCGGCAGCACGGTCGGCCGGGTGACGAGCGGCAACTTCTCGCCCATGCTCGAGCGTGGCATCGCCTTGGCGTTCCTCGACGCCGAAGCGGGGATCGAGGACGGCGCGCACCTCACCGCAGCCGTGCGTGGCCGCGAGGTCCCGGTGACCGTCGTGCCGACGCGCTTCTGGCCGCCGGAGAAGGCGCCGAGGCGCACGGCGGCCGCGGGGACGGCCTGATGGGCGACTACCTCCCCCACACCGACGCCGAGATCGCGTCCATGCTGGCGTTCCTTGGGCTCTCGGACGTCGACGAGCTGTTCGCGGCGGTCCCCGCCGCCATCCGGCTCGCAGGCGGCCTCGATCTCCCCGACGGCGAGAGCGAGCCCGACGTGCTCGCGCACATGGCCGCGCTCGCGCACGCGAACCGCGCCGCGGACCTCGTCTGCTTCGCGGGAGCCGGCGCCTACGACCACGAGGTCCCGCCGGTGGTGCGCGCGCTCGCGAGCAGGTCCGAATTCGTGACGGCGTACACGCCCTACCAGGCCGAGGTGGCCCAGGGGGTGCTCCAGGCGGTCTTCGAGTACCAGACCATGGTCGCGAGGCTCGCGGGGCTGCCGGTCGCCAACGCCTCGCTGTACGACGGGGCGAGCGCGCTGGTCGAGGCGGTGAACCTCGGCACGGCGGCGAGCGGGCGCCAGACCGTGTGGGCGTCGTCCGGCATCCACCCGCACTGGCGGACCTGCCTGCGCACCTTCGCCCGGGGCTCCGGGCACCGGATCGTGGAGGTCCCGCTCACAGACGGGACCACCGTGTGGCCGGACCTGGCGCCCTCGGAGGGCGACCCCGCCCCTGGCGAGCCACCCGGGGCGGTGGTCGTCGCCTACCCGAACTACCTCGGCTGCATCGAGGACCTCGCGGCCGCCCGCAGCCTGGCCGACCGGCACGGCGCGACGCTGATCGTCGCCGCCGACCCCGTGGCGGCCGGGATCCTGCGCTCGGCGGGGGAGTGGGGAGCCGACGTGGTCGTCGGGGAGGGACAGGCCTTCGGGACCCCGCTCTCCTTCGGAGGCCCGTACCTCGGCCTCTTCTGCTGCACGTTGGCCCAGGTCCGCCGCCTTCCCGGACGCCTCGTCGGCGAGACCGTAGACGTCGAGGGGCGGCGCGCCTACGTGACCACGCTGCGTGCACGCGAGCAGGACATCCGCCGTGAGAAGGCGACCTCGAACGTCTGCACCAACCAGACGCTCATGGCGATCACGGCCGCGGTGCAGCTCGGCTGGCTCGGGACCGGGGGCCTCGCCGAGGTCGCGCTCCGGTGCGCCCGTGGCACGCGCTACCTGCGCGAGGGGGCCCTCCGCCTCGCAGGGGTGTCGGCGCTCACCGGTGGCACCCCTGTCCTGCGGGAGGTGGCGCTGCGCACGCCGGTTCCCGCCCGAACGGTGCGGGACCGGATGGCGGCCGAGGGGTTCCTGGCCGGCGTGCCGCTGGCCGAGCTCGTCGGCGACGGCGGCGACGGCTCGGTGGACGCGGAGGCGGCCGAGCACGGGCTGCTCGTCGCGGTGACCGAGCGACGGACGCGCAGCGAGATCGACGACTACCTCGTGGCGCTGGACAAGGCGGTGCGTCCGTGACCGCCGGCGGGAGGGCGCGCAGCGCGCCGCTCATGGGCAGGGACCCCGAGCCCACGATCTTCGAGCTGTCCGAGCCGGGCCGTCGCTGCTGGCAGCTCCGCACCACCGGCGTGCCCGAGTGGTCGGCCGAGGAGCTGGTGCCCGCCGCGCACCGCCGGGAGGTGCCGGTCCCCTTGGCAGAGGTGTCCGAGCGGGACCTGGTCGCGCACTTCACGCGGCTCTCGCACCGCCAGTACTCGGTCGACCTCGGGGCGTACCCGCTCGGCTCGTGCACGATGAAGTACAACCCCAAGGCCTGCGACGCCGTCGCGGCGATGCCGGGGCTGGCTGGGGTCCACCCCGCGGCCCCCGCCGCCATGGTCCAGGGATGGCTCTCCCTGCTCGTCGAGCTCGAAGAGGCCCTGTGCGCCGTCACGGGGATGGCCGCGGTGACGTTCCAGCCCGCCGCGGGAGCTGCGGGCGAGCTCACGGGGCTGCTGCTCATGCGCGCCTACCACGACGCACGGGGGGAGCGCCGCCGCCGGGTGGTGATCCCCGACTCGGCGCACGGCACGAACCCGGCCTCGGTGTCGCTCGGGGGCTACGAGGTGACGACGGTCCCCTCCGACCACCGGGGCTGCGTCGACATGGACGCGCTGCGGGGCGTGCTCGACGACGACGTGGCCGGCATCATGCTCACGAACCCCAACACCCTGGGGCTCTTCGAAGAGGACATCGTGGAGATCGCGGGTGCCGTGCACGACGTCGGGGGGCTGCTCTACTACGACGGCGCCAACCTGAACGCCATCCTCGGCGTCGCGCGCCCCGGCGACATGGGCTTCGACATCGTCCACCTGAACCTCCACAAGACGTTCGCGACGCCGCACGGCGGCGGTGGTCCGGGCGCCGGCCCGGTCGCGGTCTCCACCCGGCTCGCGGACTTCCTCCCGGGGCCGCGCCCCGTCCGGCTCGAGCGCGTGCGCCAGGGCGATGCCGGCGGGAGCGGCGCGCGCGGCGCGACGGGGCGCTCGTCGGGCGACGGGACGCAGTTCGGCTGGCACACCCCGCCGCGCTCGATCGGGCGTGTCCACTCCTGGCACGGCAACGCGCTCGTGCTCGCGAGGGCACTCGCCTACATCCGGGTGCACGGCGGCGACGGCCTCCGGCGGGTCGCCGAACGTGCGGTGCTGAACGCCAATTGGCTGCGGGTCCGCCTCTCGGACGTCTACGACGTGCCCTTCGACCGGGCGTGCATGCACGAGGTCGTCCTCGCGGCCTCCAGCCTGAAGCGCCGCCACGGCCTCCGCGCCCTGGACGTCGCCAAGCGGCTCCTCGAAGAGGGCTTCCACGCGCCCACCGTGTACTTCCCCCTCGTGGTCGACGAGGCGCTGATGGTCGAGCCGACGGAGACCGAGAGCCTCCAGACCCTCGAGGCGTTGGCCGAGGCGTTCGAGCGCATCGCTGCCGACGCGGGCGCCCCGGGGGGCGCCGACGCCGCGCACGCGGCGCCGCGCACCACGCCGGTCGGACGGCTCGACGAAGCCCGGGCTGCCCGCGTCCTGGTACCGACCTTCGACGCGCGTCGCTGACCAGCTGCCGGCGCCGCTTGGGTCAGGCCGCAGTGGGGGAGCGGCGCTGCTGGCTCTCCATCCGTTGGAGGTTCTGGACGAGCGGTGAGGTGTCCAAGAGCGCGATGCCGGCGACGAGCAGGGCGATCCCGGCGGCCACCCCTGCGACCCACGCCCCCGTGCGGATGTGCTCGTGGAACAAGACGATGCCGAAGGCGACCGCGACCGTCGGGTCGACGGCGTCGAGCACCGGCATGCTGGCCGCGAGCGGGCCCGCCTCGTAGGCGCTCTGGACGAGCACGAGGCCGAGGATCGCCGCCGTGAACATCGCCCACGTCTCCCAGCTCCCGAACCCTGCGGCGATGCCGTTCTGGAACCGCGCCACCGCAGCCTTGAACAGCGCGGCCTGGGCGCCGAGCACGGTCGCGGCACCGAGCGCGTACAGCGAGGAGCGCCCAGGGCCGCGGTACCGGCGTCCCCCGGACACGGCGAGGAGGGTCATGGCCCCGACGATCGCCAACGCGAGCGCCCACTCCCCGATGGGCGCCTCCGGCCTCCCTGCCCCGGGGGCAGCCGAGACGAGGCCGACCGTGAGCCCCCCGGCGACCGAGACGGTCCCGGTCCACTCGCGCCATCCCATCGTCATCCCGCGCCAGCGGACCGAGATCGGCAAGGCGAAGAGCAGCTCGGTCACGATGAGCGGCTGCACCAGCACGAGCGGCCCGAACGACAGGGCGATCCCCTCGAGCACGTAGGAGAGGAAGGCGAAGCCCATCCCGAGCAGCCACATCGGCTCGTGGAGGAGGTCGAGGACGAGGCGGAAGGAGAGGGCCTCCTTCTCGGGACGGGTGCTCGCCGCCCGCTGCTGGAGCACGCCGCCCGCCGCGAAGCTCCCGGCCGCGGCGAGCGCGGCGACGATGGCGATCAGCACGGCTCAGGCCGTGGTGTCGGCCGTGTCAGCGCGCGCCCGTCGACGACCGTGGCCGGCGCGCGAGGAATCGGACGAACTCGCCGCCCTCGCGCACTCGCCTGCCCAGTGTCTCGGGGCGCCGCAGCACCTCGGCGGAAAGCTCTGCGAGCTTCCCGGCACGGAAGTAGAAGCGCTTGTAGAAGGTGTCGACGGAGTCGAGGATCTCGGTCCGACGCAGGTGGGGGTAGTCGAGGGTGGCGAGCTGCGTGCCCTCTCCGCTGACGAGCGTCGCTCCGTCCTCGTCGTCGTCGGGCAGCCACCCGTGCTCGAGCGCCTGCTTGTGCAGCTCGGTCCCGGGGTAGGGGGCGGCCACGGAGACTTGGATGGTGTGGGGGTTCACCTCCCGGGCGAACCGGATGGTCGAGCGGATGGTCTCCTTCGTCTCACCCGGGAGGCCGATGATGAAGGTGCCGTGGACCGTGATGCCGAGGTCCCGGCAGTCCTGGGCGAACCGGCGTGCACGGTCGACCTTGAGACCCTTCTTCACGTTGTTGAGCACCTGCTGGTCGCCGGACTCGTACCCGACGACGAGGAGCCGCAGGCCGTTGTCGGCGAGCACCTCGAGCGTCTCGCGGGGAACGTTCGCCTTGGCGTTGCACGACCAGGTGATGCCGAGCCGCCCGAGCCCCCGTGCGATCTCCTCTGCGCGCGGCCGGTCGTCGGTGAACGTGTCGTCGTCGAAGAAGAGCTCCTTCATCTCGGGGAAGAGCTCCTTGGCGAGCGCCGCCTCCTCGAGGACGTGGCCGGCGCTGCGCGTGCGGTAGCGGTGGCCGCCCACGGTCTGGGGCCACAGGCAGTAGGTGCACCGGGAACGGCATCCGCGCCCCGTGTAGAAGGACACGTAGGGGTGGAGCATGTAGCCGATGGCGTAGTTGCGCGGGTCGAGGTCGCGGCGGTAGACGGGCGTCACGAAGGGCAGACGGTCCATGTCCTCGAGGACGGGACGGTCCGGGTTGTGCGCGATGGTGCCCGCGGGGGTGCGGTAGCTGAGGCCGACGACCTCGGAGAGGGGCCGCCCCTCGGCGACCTCGGCGACCGTGAAGTCGAACTCCTCGCGGGCGACGAAGTCGATCGCGCCCGAGGCCTCGAGCGAGCGTTCCGGCTCGACCGCGACCTTGGCGCCGACCATCCCGACGAGAAGCTGCGGGTTGGCCTCCTTCAACGCCTCCGCCACCCGGACGTCCCCCCGGAAGCTCGGGGACGACGTGTGCAGGATGGCGAGGTCGTGGCGCCCCGCGAGCGGGACGACGTCGTCGAGGCCGAGGCCTGCAGGCGGGGCGTCCACCAGCAGGCTTTGCGGGACGATCGCCGCCGGCTGGGCCAGCCAGGTGGGGTACCAGTACGAACGGATCTCCCGCTTCGCCTGGTAGCGGGCCCCGGCTCCGCCGTCGAAGCCGTCGAAGGACGGGGGGTTCAGGAACAGGGTGCGCATGTCGTCGACCTCACGTGCTCGGCTGTCCGACGGGTACGGGCGCGCGGCCAGCCGCAGGCGGCCTCCCGTCGCGCCCCGAGACCGGTGACCGCCCGTCGAGCTGCGCTCCCGCGCGCGCGTCGATGCCCACGCGGCCGAGCGCCGCCGCGAAGGCGGGCTCCCAGCGGGCAGGACGGGCCGCGCGCTCGGCCACGGTGCGGCCGCGGGCGCGCCAGAGCAGGGTCTGCAGCGCCTCGACCACGTCGGAGGCCTGTGGCCCGCAGGCGAGCGCGTCGCCGAGCTCGAGCTCGTGGAGCAGGTTCTCCCGGCCGTGGCCCGGCATCGTGTCGAGGAGCAGGAGGGGCCTGCCGACCACTCTCGCCTCCGCGCAGGTGGTCGCACCCGGGAGGGCGATCACCGCGTCGGCGGCTGCCATGAGCACAGGCACGTCGTCGACGAACCCGAAGGGGTGGACGCGCCGGTCGCGCTCGGCGACCGTGCGGAACGCCTCGGCGACGTCGGGTCTGCGCCCGGCCACGGCGAGCACGTGGATCCCCGCGCGGGCGATCGCCCTCGCGCGTTGCGCGAGGGGGCCGATGCCCCACCCGCTGTCGATCATGAGGACGCACGGCTCGTCGCCCGGGAGGCCGAGCTGCGACCTGGCCTGCTCACGGGTCGGTGCGTCGTAGAAGGCGGGACGGACGGGCGGCGGGACGACCTCGACCGCCGCCCGGGGGAGGTACCGCAGGACCGAGGCGGCGGCCGCGTGGGACGTGGCGAGGAACAAGTCGGTGCCTGCCTGCACCCACAGCCGGTGCAGGGTCACGTCGGTGCACAGCACGACGGCCGGGGCACGGAGGGTCCCCGCCGCGCGGAGCTTGGCCGCGGCGGACGCGCCGGTTGCGAAGACGCTGAGGACGAGGTCCGGCGGTGTCGCTGCCAGCCGCTCGGCGAGGACCGGGACGAGGCGCCCGCACGCGCTCGAGTCGAGGGCCCGGGCGAGGGGGCTCCCGGGACGAAGGTGGGCGAAGTGGAGGGCGTCGTAGGCTCCGGGGAGGGCGCGGACGGTCCTCGTGAAGAGGCGCTGGCCCGCTGCCCCGCACCGGCGTCCGAGAAGGCGCATGCAGTCGAAGCTCTCGACGTCCCACCCCGAGGACTCCAACCACGCGCCGCAGCTGCGCACGAGCATCTCGTGGCCGAGCCCGAGCGACCCGGACAAGAGCACTGCGCGCGGACGGCTCACTAGTGGCGACCTCCTCCGGCTCGGCCGACGGGCGGGTCCCTCCGCTACCGACGTTACCGGCAGCCCCGGCCTGCGCGCGCGTCCTGCGCTCGCGCGCCCGTGGCCGCCGGGCGACGCGGCAGGCCGGCTGCGCTCAGTCCCGGCCCCGGCCCCGATCGCCGGGAAGCAGGTCCCGTGCGTGCTCGGCCAGCTCCGCCCACTTCCCCTTGAAGCCCTTGAGCGCGATCCCGAGGCCTGTCTCGTCGCCGCGCGCGAGGGCGCTGAGCGTCTTGCGCAGCATCTGGGGATCGACATGAGGGGGGAGCGGGGGGATGGCGGGATCGGTGACGAACTCGAGCAGGACCGGGCCGTCGGCCCGCAGCGCTCGGTCCCAGGCGGGCCCGACCTCCTCCTTCCGGTCGACCTTGATGCCCTCGAGCCCGAGCAGCCGGGCGAACGCCGCTGCGGGGACGTAGGGCACGCGCTGGGTCTCGGGGTTCTTCGGGTCCGCGCTCAGGACCCGCTGCTCGTAGGAGACCTGGTTCAGGTCCTCGTTCACGAGCACCGCGAAGACCAAGGTGGGGTTCTTCTCCGTGAGCTCCCGCTGGTAGCGCTTCACGGTCAGCAGCTCGTTCATGCCGAGCATCTCGAAGGCGCCGTCGCCCGTGAAGGCGATGACGGGGCGCTCGGGGAAGGCGAACTTGGCGCCGATCGCGTACGGCACCCCCGGGACCATCGTCGCCAAGGTCCCCGAGAGGGACCCCTGCATGCCCTCACGGAGCTTGATGTGGCGCGCGTACCAGTTGGTGGCCGACCCGGAGTCCGACGTGAAGATGGCGTTGTCGGGGAGACGGCGGTTCAGCTCCCAGAAGACGTACTGCGGGTTGATCGGGTCGCCCTTCTGCTGGGCGCGGTCGTCGAGGACCCGGTTCCACGTGGCCACCTCCCGTTCGATCCGCTCGCGCCACGACCGGTCCTCCTTGCGGTGGAGCAGCGGGATGAGCGCGCGCAGGGTGTCTTTGGCGTCCCCTACGAGGGAGACGTCGTTGGGGTAGCGGACCCCGATGAGAGAGCCGTCGATGTCGATCTCGACGCAGCGCGCCTGTCCCTGCTCGGGGAGCCACTCGGTGTAGGGGAACGAGGTCCCGATCATGAACAAGGTGTCGCAGTGGACCATCATCTTGTGCGACGGTTCGGTTCCGAGGAGACCGATCCCCCCGGTGCAGAAGGGGAGCGTGTCGGGGATCGCGTCTTTCCCGAGCAGGGCCTTGGCGACGCCCGCTCCGAGGATGTCCGCCGCCTCGATGACCTCGGAGGCGGCGTCGCGTGCGCCCTGCCCGATCAGCATGGCGACGCGCGTGCCGTCGTTGAGGACGTGGGCCGCCTCTCGAAGCAGGCGCTCGTCGGGCACCATGTGCGGCCGGCTCCAGCCCACGCTCGAGTACGTCGCGCCATGGGTTCTCGGAGGGTCGGCGTACTCGGCCTCTTGGACGTCCTCGGGGACGATGACGATCGCAGGTCTGCGTTCGGTCAGCGCCGACTTGATCGCGCGATCGAGCACGTGGCGGGCGGAGAACCGGTCCATCACGGTGCTCACGAAGCCGCCGACGTCCTTGAAGAGGACCTGGAGGTCGACCTCCTGCTGGTAGTGGGCACCGACGGACATCCGCTTCTGCTGGCCGACGACGGCGATCACCGGCTGATGGTCGAGCTTGGCGTCGTAGAGCCCGTTGATGAGGTGGATCGCCCCGGGGCCGGAGGTGGCCATGCACGCGCCGATCTCCCCGGTGAACTTGGCGTGGGCGCACGCCATGAAGGCGGCCATCTCCTCGTGGCGCGCCTGGACGAAGAACGGGTCCCCTCCGACCTCTTCGAGCCCGCCGAGGAACCCGTTGATGCCGTCACCGGGGTAGCCGTAGATGCGGTGCACGCCCCACTCGCGCAGCCGCTCGAGCATCTTCACCGCGACCGTTGCCATCGCCTTTCCCTCTCTTCCTTCGTCCCGGCCCTCCGTCCCGCGTCGTACTCCGGGTAACGGCCTACCCCCCTCGTCGTGGCCCTACTCCCGTGCCCGCGCCCCGCGCCCGCTCAGCGCGTCGCCAGCACCATCCCGACCACCATCCCGACCGCGGCCGCGCCGAGCGCGACGCACAACCCGCCCACCGCCTTCCCGGCAGCCTGCGCGCTCAGGCCGAGCTCGAGGAGGCGGACGGACTCCCACGAGGCGGTCGACCACGTCGTGAACCCTCCGCACAGCCCCGTGCCGAGGACCGCCCCGAGGCGGCCCCCGAGGCCGTGGTGCCACGCGAGCCCGGTGAGCACGCCGAGCACGAAGGAGCCCGTGACGTTGACGACGAGGGTGCCCCAAGGGAAGGTCCCGGGCGTGCGCGCCCGGACCGCCCGGTCGACGAGGACGCGTGCGACGGCGCCTGCTCCGCCGGCCAGCGCGACGGCGAGGAACGTCGTCACCGGTCCGGGCCGGCGGGCGTCACACGGGCCCGTCCGAGCGCGATGCCCGATCCTGCCGCCAGCAGCCCGCACACGAGGGTGAGCGCCACGTACCCGGCGCCGAGCACGGCGTGGCCGTCCTTGGCGAGGGTGTCCGCCTCCACGACGAAGGTCGAGTAGGTCGTCCATCCTCCGAGCACGCCCGCGCACACGAAGGACCGCCACAGCGGACCTGCCCGCACCCGCAGGCGCTCCACGAGCACGGTGAGCACCGCGCCGAGCACGAAGGCGCCCGTGGTGTTGATGACGAAGGTGGCAGTGGGGAAGTGCCCTGGCGCGGCGGGCCACGCCGACTCGAGCGCGTCCCGTGCGCCCGTCCCGAGCGCGCCTCCCACGAAGACGGCGCCGAGCGCGCCCGCGCGGCGCACCCACACGGCGAGCGAGGAGGGGTGCCGGCCAGGGGAGGGTGGGCGCGGTTCCTGGCCGTCGAGCTCCTGGCCGTCGAGGTCCGGGTCGAGCGGGAGGTCGTCGTCGGCCCCGACCGAGCGACGCAGGTGGTCGAAACGGGCCGGCAGCGTGCGTCGATCGTCGGGCACGGTGATGTCCTCTCTCGTCGTCGAGGAGGAACCATCAGCCCGACTGGGCGGTTCGGGAACGGCCCCGGCGGGATCATCGCCGACCCGCCGCGCGCCGCGGTGGGCAGGGCCCACCCTATCGGGCGGGCGACGCCCCCCGGCGCGCCCGGGCCGGTTGGAGCGGACGCTGGCAGAAGGGACGGGAGGCGGGCATGGGAGACTTCGTGGCGTGACCCCCGTGCCCGGCAGCCCAGGCGCGCCCGTCGATGCCGGCGACTCCCGACGCCGCACCGTGCCGGGACACGTGGCGGTGATCATGGACGGCAACGGGCGCTGGGCGCAGTCCAAGGGGCTCCCGCGCACCGAGGGGCACCGCCAGGGGGAGGCGACGCTGGCGGAGGTGGTGCGGGCCGCCGACGAGCTCGGGATCCGCTGGTTCACGGCCTACGGCTTCTCGACGGAGAACTGGTCGCGCCCAAAGATGGAGGTGGACTTCATCTTGAGCCTCCACAAGAACATCTACGGGAGAAGGCTCGAGATGCACCGCAACAACGTGCGGATCCGCTGCATCGGGCGTCCGGTCTCCGGGACGTCGCGTCTCCCGCGGCGGATCCTTCGCGAGATGGCCGAGTCGGTGGACCTCACGAAGGGCAACACCGGCTTGAACTTCACGCTCGCCTTCGACTACGGGGCCCGTGAGGAGCTGGTGTACGCCGCCCGGCGGGTGCTCGAGGCCCATCGCCGGGACGGCACCCCGATCGACGAGCGCAGCTTCGCGCGCTGCCTCTACGAGCCCGACATGCCACCGGTCGACCTCTTGGTGCGCACCTCCGGCGAGCAGCGCCTGTCCAACTTCCTGCTGTGGCAGGCGGTCGGGGCACCCGTCTTCGTGACGCCGACCTACTGGCCCGACTTCGACCGCGCCGAGCTCCAGGCGGCGGTCGAGTGGTGGGATCAGGCTCGAGCCTGAGGGAGCACTCCGCACGCGATAACCTGGAGTTTCACTGTCGATACGGCATGGGGAGGCCGTCGGCTCCTGACGAAGGGGGCCGTTCGCAGCTCGCTTCGGGGGTGGGGATGACCAAGGGAAGGGGCGCTCGGGACGACCCGCAAGCCGCTGCGCCTGCGCCGGGCGGGCCCGCGCCCGAGATCGGCCTCGCCCTCCGGGACCGCTGCAGCGAGATCTGCGACTCCCAGGTCGCGCACTGGGAGACCGAGGAGGGCAGGAGCGGACTCCTTGCGACAGTGGCGGCGGACATCTGCAGGGCCACCCGGGCCGGGACCCTGGCAGTAGCGGACTTCCTCGTCACGGGGGAGATCGTCACGAAGGCCCGCTCCGAGGAGTGGGACGTCGCGGGAGAAGCTCCGCTCGCCGGTCGGATCACGCTCTCGACCCTCACCAAGCTCTACGTCCACTGGCGCGCCGACTGCGAGGAGGTGATCCGACAGGAGGTCCAGGCCCGGGGGGTCGGGCGGGAGGTGCTCGACCGGTGCCTTCAGGTCCTCCAGATCGGCTTCGACACGAGCCTCGTCCGGATGGCGCGCCGCTTCGAGCTGACCCGTCACCGCCTCGAGGAGCAGCTGGCAGAGCACCAGGCGCGCCTCGAGCACCAGGCGCTCCACGACCCGCTCACCGGCCTGGCGAACCGGGCGCTGCTGCTGGACCGCATCCAGCACGCGCTGAAGCGCGCGCAGCGCCGCACCACGGGCGCGGCGGTCCTGTTCATGGACCTGGACTACTTCAAGGCGGTCAACGACGCGTCGGGGCACTCGGTCGGCGACCAGCTCCTGCTGGGCGTCGCCCAGCGCCTGCAGGGCGTGGTGCGACCCACCGAGACCATCGCCAGGCTGGGTGGCGACGAGTTCGTGGTGCTCTGCGAAGACCTGCGGGACCCCGTGCCCGACGCGCTCGCCGTCGCCCAGCGGGTGACCGAGCGGCTCGACGAGCCCTTCGTGGTCGGGGACCGGGAGATCGTCGTCGCGGCCAGCATCGGTGTGGCGCCCGCCGGACCCGGCGACACCGCCGAGCACCTGCTCGGGCGCGCCGACCAGGCCATGTACCGGGCGAAGCAGCTCGGGCGGGGCCGGGTCGAGGTGTACGACCCCTCCATCGACCGTCAGCAGACGCGTCGAGCCGAGATGGTGGCGGCGCTCCGCCGTGCGGTCGTCGACGGCCAGCTGCGGCTCGTCTACCAGCCGATCACCGACGTCACCTCGCGCAAGGTGCTCGCCCGCGAGGCGTTGCTGCGCTGGCAGCACCCGACGTTCGGGACGGTCGCCCCGTCGGAGATGATCCCGCTCGCCGAGTCCACCGGGCTCATCACCGCCATCGGTCGCTGGGTGCTCGAGACGGCGTGCGCCGACTGCGCAGCGTGGCGCAGCGACGGCGAGGCCGACGTCGGGGTCACCGTGAACGTGTCGGGACTGCAGCTGTCGAGCGGGAAGTTCGTCGCCGACGTCGAGGCGGCGCTCAAGGCGAGCGGGCTCCCTCCCGACGCGCTCACCGTCGAGGTCACCGAGACCTTCCTCATGACGGACCGGGCGGACGCCCGTGACGGGCTCGACCGGGTGCGCGCGCTCGGCGTGCGCATCGCCATCGACGACTTCGGGACCGGGTACTCCTCGCTGTCGTGGCTGGCGCGCCTGCCGGTCGACGTCGTGAAGATCGACCGGAGCTTCGTCGCCGTGCTCGGGCTCGTCGACCGCCAGTCGGCGATCGTCGACGCGATGATCCATCTCGCGCACACGCTCGGGCTCTCCGTGGTCGCCGAGGGCGTTGAGACCGACGGCCAGCTCATGCACCTGGAGCGCCTCGGGTGCAACGCGGCCCAAGGGTTCCTGCTCGGCTACCCGGCTCCCCTCGCCGGAGACGTGTAACCGTTGCGTCCCCCACGCGTGGAGCAGCGTGCGCGACAGCCGCTGAGTTCGAAGACCCAGGCGCCGAGCACCCGCTGAGGCGGCCTCCCGAGGGCACGCGAGAGGTAGGAGACCGCCGCGCGGGCTCTGGCGCCGCTCTCGGTCACGACCACCTCGTCGACGCGCCAGCGGACCAGCGTCGACCGCAGCGCGTCCAGCGAGGAGGCCCCGGCGTCGTCGAGGGGCCCGCCCGCCCGCGACGTCAGGGCCGCGAGCGCGCCGTAGGGAGGCCGTACGCTGGCCGACAGCGGTCGGCCGCCGGGTCCCGGCACCTTCAGGTAGCCCCCGGCGAGGCCGAACCGCATCCCGTCCATCGCCTGCCACACCATCGCCGCGGAGCTGCCGTCGCGCGGGAAGGGGAAGGGGTCCGACAGCACCACGGTTCCGCTCGCCACCCGCCGGGGGGCAGCGGCGTACCAGGGCGGCAGGGCGACGCGCCTCGTGGTGAGCGGGACCTGGTAGGTCGCCCAGAGCGAGGCCACGGCCGCGGCCCCGGCGAGGACGGCTGCGCCGGTCACTGCCGCGGGCAGCCATCCGGCGCGTCCGAGCGGGGGACCCGTGGCGCCCGCCCGCCGACGGTCCGTCCGGCGCCGACCACCCTGCCGCCCAAGAGCCGGAGCGGCACAGGCAGCGTCCATTCCGAGCCCGACGAGCAGTGCGACGCAGAGGTCGACGACGGCGCTGAAGCGCTGGGGGATCACGTCGTACAAGAGGGGCCACCCGGCGACGATGCGCCAGGGGAGCCACAGCGCCGATGCCCTGCCGGGCGCCACCCACAGGACGGCACCGAGCGAGCAGACAGCCGCGACGAGGGCGCCCAGGGCGAGGAGCCACACCGCCCGGCGGCGCCAGGCGAGCGCGAGGCTCGCGGCGCCGAGCGCGAGCACGACCGGTCCGAGGAACGACGGCGGAGGTCCCTCCTGCCCCTCGTAGCCGCCGAGCCGCACGAGGGGGTCGGCATGCGAGCGGAAGCGCCCGGGATCCCAGAAGGCGTCGAGGGTGTTGCCCTCGACGTGCCACAGCGGGCCGTGGAGGTGCTGAGGACCGGCGAGGAAGAACCACACCGGCGCAGCGAGGAGGACGGCTGCGACGAGGGCGGCGAGGCCGAGAGCGCGCACGAGCTCCCCGGTCGGCGCGAGTCGGTCCCTGTACGCCAGCGCGGCCACGAGCGCCACCGGGGCTCCCACCACCGCGAGGATCGCCAGGATCTCGCTCGAGACGAGGAACTGCAGCCCGACGAGCGCGCCGAAGGCCGCGGCCCACCATCCGCGTCGGCCGCCGGTGCCGACGACCAGCCGGTGGGCGGTGACGACGAGGAGCGGAGGGAAGACGAGCAGGGAGAGCCCGATGTGGCCGAGCGCCAGGTTCGTGACGACGAACGGGGAGTAGCCGAAGAGCATCCCCGCGACGACCGGACCGACGCGGCCGCGGGCGAAGTGCCGGCACGCGGCCCATCCCGCCCAGGCGCTCAGCGCAGGGGAGAGCGTGAGGGCGACGTTGGTCGCGGCGACCGGCCCTGCCGTCCAGGTGATCGGCGCAAGGACGATCCCGACGGGGACGCTGCTCGCATTGGCGAGCAGGTTGGCGCCGTAGGGGTACTGCACCGCGGCCGAGAAGAAGGGGTTGATCCCGTGGGCCATCGCGTAGGCCGGCCATGCCACGAACCAGACGGCCTGCCCCGTGTCGCCGCACGCGCACGTGAGGGTGGAGGACAGGCCGCCGTCCCAGGCGTGCCACCACAGCGCGACACCCGGGAGCCCGAAGAGCGTGACCACGAGCACGTGGACTCCGGCCCTCCCGAGTGGCCGCAGCGCTTCGCGCGCGCGTCGCGCACGGCTGGGCTCCTCGGTCGTCCTCAGCGCTGCGGGCGTCGAGTGCACCCCTCCGTCGCCAGAGGCGGCGACCAGCTGCATACGGGACATCTTCTGCGCTGGGGACGGCGCCGTGCGAGTGCATCCGGCCCGCCAGCGCTGTCGAGCCAGTCGAGGCGGTCGAGGCGGTCGAGCCAGTCGAGGCGGTCGCGCCCGTCGAGCCCCTCGAGCCCGTTAGATTCCGTCACTGTGACGGAACTATCCCACCCACCCCGCTGCGCCTACTGCAGGCGTCCGATCCCTTCCCGTGCCGCTCCTGGCGCGGCGGGCCGACCGCCGGTTGGGCGGCCCCCCAAGTACTGCAAGCGATCCCACCGGCAGCGGGCGTACGAGGCACGCCGACGGGCACTGCGCGCCTCGTTGCCCGAGGGGCACGTCGTGGTCGCCCAGGCCGATCTCGACCGGCTCCACGATCGGCTGTACGTCCTCGAGGCCGCCCTGGACGACGTCACCGCCGACGTGGCGCACCTTCGCCCGAGGAGCCCGGCAGCCGCACGCGCCGCAAGGTACGAGGCCGCGCTCGCGCACCTCCGGGCTGCAGCCGAGGAGCTCCGAGGCGTCGTCGTCGAACCGGCAACGGAGTAGGCCGGCCGGCGGCCAGCGGCCCGCGGGCAGCCTCGGCCCGGGAGCGACCCGTTGGGCCAGGCGTCGTGCGCCCTCGGGCATGCTGGGTCCCGGGACGATCGGAGTTGACATAATGTACATTATCGGCGGTCTGGAGACGAAACGCAGGAGGGCCACAGGCTCGGCTCCCTGCGGCGGCTCCCGTCGGCCTCCCCCGTCCGTGCGGGTGGGCCGGGCGGCGAGCCCGGGGGGCGTGGCGTGGCTGGTGGGACCCGCGGCCCCACAGGGCACGGGTGTCGGTAGCGTCGGGGCCCGTGCGGCGGACGGAGGCGTCTTGGGGTCGAGCGCGACACGCGCGCGCGGTGCTGCTCGCGGCCGGGCTGCTGGCGTCGGCTGCGCTCGTCGTGGTGACCGGGTCGGCCGAGGCTGCCGCGACGGCGAGGAGCTCGCAGCACTCGCACCCGCACGCACACCACAAGCGGCACGGTCGCCGGCACGCCGGTCCGCGCATGCCGGTCGTCACCAACGCGACCGATCTCTCCCTCGAGCCGGTCGTCCACCGATCGAGGGGGAAGCCACCGACCACGCTCGAGGTGAAGGACCTCGTGGTGGGCACCGGAGCGGCGGTGACCATGTCGAGCACCGTCAGCGTGGTGTACGTGGGCGCCAACTACCGAACCGGCAAGGACTTCACACAGGCGACGTGGACCTCAGGGCACCCCACGACATTCCCACTGAGCGGCGTGGTGCGGGGCTTCGCCCAGGGGCTCGTCGGGATGCGGGTCGGCGGACGGCGTGAGATCGTGATCCCGCCGAGGCTCGGCTACGGCGACCACCACTACGGCCCGATCGAGCCGGGAGAGACCCTCGTCTTCGTCGTGGACCTGAAGGGCGTCACGCCGTAGCGAATCTGTGCCCCCAGCGAGCGCCATTCCTCGACGAGGTGCGGCGCGCGATGGACAGGCCGGCGTCGACGACCACCCTGCTATGCCGTCACGCCCTCGGCCATGGCCAGGACCGCGCCGATCACCCTGTGGTACTCGCCCTCGGCGAGCAGCTCCAGGGGCTTGTCCCAGTCGAGGTCGGGGTTCGGGCTGCGCAGCCACAGCCGCGCGGGCTCGTCACGGAGCACGGACCGGAGCTGGTCCACCACCGCCTTGAGCTCCAAGAGCCGAGCCTGTGCTGCACGCCGGGGCATCGCCTTGGCCGTCGTCCTGCGTCTCACGCGGCGCGAGGTGGTACCCGTGATCTGAGCCAGATCCCCCGCGTCCACGACGTGGGTGTCGATCAGCTCGTCGAGGATGCCGCCCAACACCGCCATCACTCTCCCTAGCGAGCCGGGGCCGCGCCAGCCGGAGCCGTCCGTGCCCTGCCTCTCGGCTTCGCGCCCCCCTCCCGGGCCACCCGGCGGTGCAGCTCGGTCTCGACCGCACGGAGATGGCGACGGTCCTCCGCGCGCTCGCGGCGCAGGCGGTCGAGCTCGGCCAGCGCGTCGGCGAGGCGCGCGTCGGCGAGGCGCGCCCGCTCCTCAGCGCGTGCGGCCGCCGTGTCGGACTCCCTGAGGCGACGCTGCAGCTCGGTGAGCTCCGAGCGCACCTGGGTGAGCTCGGCGGCGTGCGCGGCGGCGTGGGCCTGGAGCAGCGACGCCGCCCGGTCGGCGTCGGCGTGGTGCGCGAGGAGCTCGCGCTCGAGCTCCTCGCGGGCACCCTCCAGGGCTCCTTCGAGCTCCGTGACCAGGCGGGCCTGCCGGGCGCTCTCCGCCTGAAGGCTCTCGGCGGCTGCCTCCCATTCCCGTCGCTCCCGTGCGAGCCGCTCCTGGGCGTCGGCGGCGCTCCGGGCCGCGTGCGCGGCAGTCTGCTGCGCCCTGAGCACCTCCTCGGCCGCCTCCGCGCGGATGGCGGCGACGAGCGCCTCGTCCCACGGCGTCTCGGACCCAAGCTGCTCGACGCGCTCGAGCAGCTCCTGCAGCGCCGTACGGAGACCCTCCCATTCGGGACGGAGCGGCCGAACGCCCTCCCCCGACCCGCCGGTCCGACGACGTCTGCGACGGCGCGCCTCGGCACGGTGGGCGTCCGAGCAGTAGAGCCTGGGGCGGCCACCCCCCCGGTGCCGGGACAGGATCTCGTCGCAGCCGTCGAGCGCGCACGTCGACGGGCGACCGGAGCCCCAGGGCACAGGTGGAGGCGCGGCGGGGATATCGGCCATTTCGAAATTCTATCACGAAACACCTTCAAATATGGACCGAAACCTGAAACCCGGCCCGCCCCGCGGCGAAGATGCGCGAGCCGGCCCGTTCGGGCGATGATGTCGGCGTGGACGCCCCCGAGGAGATCATCGACGTGATCGTCGAGATCCCCGCAGGCAGCCGCAACAAGTACGAGTACGACCACGACCGGCACGTCATCCGGTTGGACCGGCGCCTCGCCACGGCGACGACCTACCCGGCCGACTACGGCTTCGTGCCCGACACCTTGGCGCTCGACGGCGACCCGCTCGACGCGCTGGTCATCCTCGACGACCCGACGTTCCCCGGCTGCCTCGTGCGTGTGCGGGTGGTCGGGATCTTCCAGATGAAAGACGAGGCCGGCCCGGACGCGAAGCTGCTGACCGTGCTCGAACACGATCCGATGCGGACCGAGACGAAGGACGTGTCGGACCTCCCCTCGCAGCTGCTCGACGAGATCAGCCACTTCTTCAGCGTCTACAAGGCGCTCGAGCCGGGGAAGTCGACCAAGGCGATCGGCTTCGAAGGGCGCGACGCCGCGCTCGGCGAGCTGCGCGCCTCGCGCGAGCGCTTCCGCGCCGCTCGGCACGGTTCTGCCTGAGGCGGTCCCGGCGCAGCACCCTCGGCTCGGAGCCCTGCTCCGGGGTGCGGTCACATGCCCCGCGATCCAGGCGGTAGCGTGACCGCTCGCATATGCCGCGCCGTATCGAGATCGAGCTGACCAGCCGCACGGGCGACGGTGCCTACACCTGGCGCGCGGCGGGTGCGAAGCAACCCAAGGGCACCGTCGCGACGGCCCTCCTCCCCGAAGGTGTCGCCGTCGGGGACGTGGTCAGAGCCGAGGTGGAGAGCGGCCTCGAGGGTCTCGAGATCGTCGCCGTGCTGCGGAGCCCGGAGAAGACCGAGGAGCGTCCGACGAACCGGATCGAGGTGCTCGGGACCCCGCGGCGCGGTCCCGACGTCCTCGTCAGCTACGCCTCCGGCCGCCCGCGCCGCGAGGACCGAGGGCGCCCGGATGGGCGTCGCCCGGCCTCGAGCCGGAGTCCGCGGCCCCGCCACGGGCCCGACGACGAACGGGACGACCGCCGGCCGGCGCGCCGCGGCCGTGACGTCGCCGGAGCCGAGGGGTCGGGGACGTCCCGTCGGACACGCACCGGCGAGCGACGTGAGCGCGCCACGCCGGACCGGCGCGCCCCTCGCCCGGACCGTCCGGACGCCGCCGGGCGGCGCGAGCGGCGGCCCGTCGTGTCGACGGCCCACCGCAACGCCCTGCTGGCCACCCTCGGTCCCCAGGAGCTGCCGATCGCAGAGCAGCTGCTCCGCGGGGGCATCCCCGCGGTCCGCCAGGCCCTCGCCGCACAGCATGCGGCCCGTCCGGGCGACCCTGCGGCCGCGGCGAACCGTGACGCGGTGCTCGCCGTCGCAGAGCAGCTGCTCCCCCGGGTGAACCTCGCCAGCTGGAAGGACCGCGCCGCATCGGCTCAGAGCGCAGGCAAGGAGCTCCGGCTCCGGGAGCTGCGGGCGGTGGTCACGGCCGCGCGCACGGTCACGCTGGACGACGAGGCGAGATCGATGGCGCGCGCGCTGCAGGAGTCCCTCGACCAGCGCGTCCGCGCCCTGCGGGAGGAGTGGATCGGCCGGATCGGCAAGGCACTCGACGATGGCCGGGTCGTCGACGCCGTCCGCGCCTCGGCGCGGACGCCCGAACCGGCGACGAGGCTCCCGGCCGACCTCGCCGTGCGCCTGGCGGAGGCGGCCGGCGCGGCGATGTCCGCGCGCACCCCGACTGGAGACTGGATCGCCCTGCTCGGGGCAGTCGTCGAGTCCCCCGTGCGGCGCAACGTCAAGCCCGTCGGCATTCCCGACGACGCGCAGGCCAAGGATGCGGCGCACCGGGCGGCGGGCTTCGTGCCCGAGCTCGCCAAGCTCCTTGGACTTCGGATCCCCCCTCCCCCGCCGCGCCGGGGTGCACGCGGCGGCACGGGGGTCATGGCAGCGGGCGGCGCAGGATCAGCAGCCTCGCGCTGAGGCCCTGGGCCTCCAGCAACTGCTTGGTTGGCCGGTCGCCGGGCAGCGCCGGTGCGTCGACGGCCGTGCAGCCGGCCGCGCGGCACCACGAGACCATCTCCTCGAGGAGTGCGCCGCCGACTCCCACCCCCCGCGCGCCCTCTTCGACGTAGCAGCAGTCGATCGTGCCCACCGTGCCGGCGCCGTCACCCGCAGCGACGTGCGCGAGGCCGACCCCGACGACCGCCTCGTCGACGGTGCCGACGAAGGCGGCCCGCTCCCCAGGGGCGCACCAGGCCGCGAGCCAGTCCTCGTCCACCGGCGCAGGCGGCATCGGGACCCCGGTCGCCGCAGCGAGCGCCGACCCGCCCCGCTGGGCGATGGCCCGGTCCCTCGCCGCTTCGATGAGCCGGGCGCACGCGGCGAGGTCCGCCAGCTGCGCGGGGCGGGCTCCTTCCACGGTTGACCGCCGCGCTCAGGGAGACGGGGCCCGCGCGCCGTGCGGTCGCGCCGGTCCGCCTGGCGCGCCCCGGCGCTCTGCGAGGAGCTGTTCGGCCCGCTGGACGACCGTCCTGCGCCCCCGGGTCGCCCGTTCGTGGCGGAGCACCGCCTCGAGCTCGTCGGCACCGAGTCCGCCGAGGCGCCGGACTACCTGGGAGGCGGCCAGGATGTCGTAGTCGGGGATCGCCGAGTCCACGACCCGGTCGCGCGCGACGGCCCGGTGCCGGGAGGCCGCGCTCGGCTCCCCCGAGCCGGGGCGTGGGACGCCCCGGCCCCTCGTGGAGCGGGCGGCCGGGTCCTGCGGGACGCCTGGCGGAGCCCCGGCATCGGGCGCCACGCTCGTCGCGGCCCCCGTCCGCCTGGCGCCAGCGGTCGCACGCTCCACCTCGGCCCTCAGCTGGCGCAACCCGAGGTCCACCGCGAGGCGGCCGACCACCTTGGCGTTGCGCAGCTCGCGGTCGACCCGTGCCCGCCCCTCTGCCACGGTCTCGGGAACGTCGCCGAGGGCCCGTACCAGGGCGCCGGCAGGGAGGTACACGAGCACGTCGAGCGCGCGCGCGGCGAGCCAGTGCGGATCGTCCCACCTCGGAGGGGACCCGGAGGCGGTCTCGTGCTCAGACACAGTCGCGACAGAGCATCTTCTTCTCGTCGGCGAGCTGGCTCGGGTGCTTCACCAGGAAGCACGACCTGCACACGAACTCGTCGGGCTGCTTGGGCAGGACCCGCTCGCCCATCTCCGTGCGGTCCTCTGCGTCGGTCCCCTCCTCGTCGTCCTCGGGCTCGTCGTCGGCGACGACGAGCCGCTCCTTCAAGATGACGTCGAGGCTCGCTTCCACGTCCTCCTCGTCGAGCTCGTCGTCGTCCTCGTCGTCGACCTCTTCTGCCGTGCGGTCGGCCGTCTCGAGCGCGACGTCCTCGTCCTCGTCGTCGTCGACACCGCCGTCGACCTCGTCCTCGTCGAGGTCGAGGTCCTCGTCGAGATCGTCGTCGAGCGCCGAGTCGCCGTTGTCCTCGTCGATGTCCAGGTCGTCGTCGAGCTCTTCGAGGTCCTCGGGGATGGTGACGTCGTCCAGGTCGTCTGGCTTGGGCATGGCCGCCTTTCGCTGCGAATGTGCCGCGGGAGCATAGACGGTGACCTTCTCGCAGCGAGCGATCGGATCACACCGCGTGCAGAGGCGTGGACCAGGGAAGATGCCTGGACAAGGCGGCCGGGCCCGGGAGCCTTTGGGGCCGTCGTGCCCCGGGCGGAACCGCAGCTCCGCGGGCACGACGTTCTCTACTCGACCCCCAGGGCCTCGCTCCGCCTCTCACAGCAATCCCCCCCGCCGCGGCCCCGGCGCCGGAACCGCCGGGCCGCCCCGTCGGGGCGCCTGGGACTGGCAGCACACTAGACAGTTCGCGGCGCGCGCTCAAGAGCGACTTGGCGGATTCTCGTCCCCGTTGACCAGGGAAGATCGTCATCGGTCCTGGTCAGCACCCTCGGGGGTGCCGGGCTCACCTTCGACCCGCGCGTGCCCGGCGCGCCTCGGCGTGCCGTTCGGCCTCCAGGCGCTCCAGCTCGGCAGGGCCGTGCTCGACATGGGACATCGCCTCGGCGATGTGGCGGTGCCCGGCGACCTCGGCGATGAGCCGGTGCATCTCGAGGGCGACGCGACGGTACGACGGGTGCCCCTGGGACCCCGAGCGGAGCTCGACGACGTGCATCGCCTCGCGTGCGTTCATCTGCATCACGTAGCGGATGCGGAATGCGAGCGCGATGGCGTACTGCGCCGCTGCAGGGAAGCGCGGCGCGAGCGCGTCGTGGAGCGCGTGCGAACGCTCCATGGCCTCGGCGAAGGCCCCGGACTCGCCGGCCTCCTCGACGAGCGCAGGAAGGTCGTAGCCGAGGTCGGTGGACAGGGGCTGCCACTCGATCGTGAGGATGCGGTGGCGCTGCAGGTCCCGGAACGCCCCGTAGTCGGTGACCACCTCGAAGCGGTAGCCGGTGCGCTCGAAGGCGCGACCAGGGCGGTGGCGTCGGTTCCCGCGCGCCCCCACGTAGGCCTGGAAGAGCGCCCTCCGCTCCTCCGCCGCGAGGCGGCGAACCCGCTCGAGCGCCTCGAGCTCCGTGACGTCGCCATGAGGGAAGCAGATCGCCGCGAGGACCTTGTCCTCTCCATCGGGGTCGTAGTCGACCAGCCGGACCTCGGGTCCTGCTCCCCGACGCAGCTCGCGCGCTCGCGCGTCCTCGTCGCCGTGGCCGAAGGCGGTCGGGCCCGGCCACAGGCGCGCGACCAGCGCGACGGTGTCCCGACGGGTCGCAGCGAGGTACGCCGCCCACTCCCCTCCCCGCTCGGGCACGTCCACGCGCTGGAGGAACGACGGGATGACCTTGCGGAGCTCGGTCAGCATCATGGCGCCGTACTCCCGGACCTCGGGCAGCGGGTGGGTCGCCATCCTGAGCAGGAGGCCTTCGTAGGCCTGTCCGTCCCCGTAGATGCCGACGTTGGAGAGGGATGCCGCCGGGAGGATGCCGCGGGTGGCGTCGAGCGCCTTTGCCCTCAAGGCCCGGATGTGGACGAAGTCCGAGTCGCCGGGGGCGCGGGGATGGCGCGCCGCGAGCCACGACACGAGGCGCTGGAGCATCGACCCGTAGGTATCGAACATCCGGTCCATGTCGCCGACGTAGCGGGCCCCGAGGGACGACTCGAGGATCTCGGGGGGACGGTGGTAGCGGTAGACGCCGCTCGGGAGCCGCTGGTCGTAGGCGATGTAGCGCGTCGACTGCTCGAGGTACGACATCAGCCGGCCGCGCTCGAGCACCTTGGTGAGGACGTTGGATGCCTGCTCGCAGGCGAGGTGCACGCCGCCGAGCTGGGCTACCGAGTCGTCCCCGTACTCGAAGAACACCCGCTCGTAGAGCTGCTCTGCCCGGCGGAGCCCCACGGTGGCGTCGATGGTCGAGTCCCCCGAGACGTCCAGCTCACCGACGAACTCGTCGAGGAAGAGCCGCCGCAGGCTCTTGGCCGAGCGGGAGTACCTGGCGAACAGGGCGCCCTTCACCACCTCGGGGAGGTTCACCAGGGCGAAGACCGGGCGGTCCAGGTTCGTCACGTACCGCCGCAGGACGGCTTGCTCCTCGGGGGAGAACTCCTCGGGGACGTAGGGCGCCATGGCCCGGCCCACGCTATGCGCCGGGCGCCGCCAGGTGGCGGACCGGCGCTACGACCCGAGGTCGGCCGCTCCGCCGGCCGCGACCACGTCGCGCCGCAGCAGGCGCGCGGCGTGGTCGGCCGCGGCTGCGGTGGCGGGGTCCGGGGCGACGACGGCAACCTGCCCGATCAGGTCGACGAGCTGCTTGACGGCCCGGACGAAGTCCCCCGGTGCCACCTCGCCCACGTCCTCGAGGGCGAGGTCGAGGACGGCGCCGAAGGGGGCACCGCGCGCCCAGGCCGCGACCGCCCCGGCGAGGCCGTGCTCGGGCTGGCGGGTGCGTGCGACCAGGTGGACCTCCTCGACGTGCCGAATCTGGGCCGCGAGCCCGTCGAGCGCGGCGAGGCGCTCGGCGATCTCCTGGCGCCTCCGCTGGCCCAGTCGGTCCCCTCCGCCCCGGCGCTGCCGGCGGCCCGCGTGCTGCTGGTCCCCTGCCGACCTGGGTCCGCGGCGGCGGGGCGGTGCCGTCGGCCGCCGAGCCCGCCTCCGCTCGAACACGAGCGACGACAGGACCCCTGCCAGCACTGCCGGCTCCGCCCCCGAGAGGACCTCCTCGGCGAGGGCGTGCGCGACCAGCAGATCGCACTCGTGGTAGACGCGCGACAAGAGGGCGCCGCGAGCGGTGAGTCGCCACTGCTCGACGTACCCGAGCTCCTCGAGCACCGCGAGGCGGCGCCCGAGGTGGTCAGCGAGGACGTCGCCGCGCACGGCGCGCCGCTTGGCGCCGCGCGACGCGCGGCCTGCTGCGCCCTCCCTGCGAGTCCTCGACGGCGCCTCCGCAGCCGCGTCGGCCTGCCACTGGGCGAAGGACCGGCGAAGCACGGAGATCGCGCTGGCGCGGTCGAACCGCCGCACCAGGTTGACGGCGAGGTTGTAGGTCGGCCGGAAGGCGGAGCACAGGTCGGGTGGGGCCGCCAGTGCCGTCCTGGCCATCTCGGCGACCGGGGTGTCAGGGGCCCACAGGACCACCGCGTGGCCGGTGTCGTCGAGCCCGCGGCGTCCGGCTCGCCCGGTCAGCTGCGCGTACTCCCCAGGGGTGAGCGGGGCCCTTCCTGCGCCGCCGTACTTGTCGAAGCGCTCGATCACGACCGTGCGGGCTGGCATGTTGATGCCGAGGGAGAGCGTCTCGGTCGCGAAGACGACCTGCAGGAGGCCGCGCGCGAAGCACTCCTCGACGGTCTCGCGGAAGGCCGGTACCAAGCCGGCGTGGTGCGAGGCGATCCCAGAGGCGAGCCCTTCGAGCCACAGCGGGTACCCGAGCACCTCGAGCGCGTCGTCGCTCAAGCTCTTCACGTGCGCCTCGGCGATGCGGCGGATCTCGGTACGCTGTGAGGGGTCCGTGAGGCGCATCCCTTCGCGAAGGCACTGGGCCACCGCGTCGTCGCACGCCGCTCGGCTGAAGATGAACACGATGGCCGGCAGCAGGTCCCGGTCGTCGAGCGCCTCGATGATCTCGGTGTGCCGGGGAGCGCGGTAGGGCAGGCGCGGCCCACGTCGGTCACTGCCTCGCCAGCGCGGGACCGGATCGAGCTGTGCCATACGCCGGAGCGCGTGGTCGAGCCGCAGCGCCTCGCCTCCCGGGCGCCCGTCGAGAAGGAGCGGCACGAGGTCCGTGGCGGGGACAGCACCGTCCTCGGGATGGCGCCGGTGCACGGCGAGGTGGTGGCGCAAGACAACCGGACGGCGCTGCTCGACCACGACGGCGGTCGGGCCGCGCACCGAGCTCAGCCACGCACCGAGCTCGTGCGCGTTGGAGACCGTGGCCGACAGGCACACGAAGGTCACCGTCGGCGGGCTGAGGACGAGGACCTCCTCCCAGACCCCGCCACGGTAGGGGTCCTGGAGGTAGTGGACTTCGTCGAGCACGACCGTCTGGAGACGATCGAGGAGGTCGGAGCCGGCGAGGAGCATGTTGCGCAGGACCTCGGTCGTCATCACGACCACGGGCGCGTCGGGGCGCACGGCCGTGTCGCCGGTCAGGAGCCCCACCTGCTCGCTCCCGTGGGCCGCGCTGAGCTCGCCGTACTTCTGGTTCGACAAGGCCTTGAGCGGGGTCGTGTAGAAGGCCTTGGCGCCGCACGCGAGCGCCTGGTCGACGGCGTAGGCGGCGACCAGGGTCTTCCCCGAGCCGGTCGGCGCCGTGACGAGGACCGACCGCCCCTCGTCGAGCGCGTCGAAGGCCTCGAGCTGGAATGCGTCAGGTTCGAACCGCAGCTCCCGAAGGAAGCGGGCCCGTCGAGCGCGGCGATGTGCTGCCGGTTCCGGCGGGAGTGCGGGCAGCGGGGTGCTCAACGCCCCAGGAGCTTGCCGACCCCGATGGCGCCGAAGTAGAAGGCGACGAGCGGGACCGCGAGCGCGATCATCGAGAACGGGTCCGAGCTCGGGGTGAAGACGGCAGAGGCGACCGTGATCCCGATCACCGCCCACCGCCAGTGCCTGAGCAAGGCACGCGGCGTCACCACCCTGGCGAGCTGCAGGGCGACGAGGACCACCGGGAACTCGAAGGTGAGCCCGAAGAGCACCATCAAGAGCAGCACGAGCGTCAAGTAGGCGTTCGGGTTCAACAGGGCGTGGATGCTCGGGCCGCCCACGCCGATCAGCCAGCCGAGCGTGTGCGGCAGCACCACGTAGACGACTGCGCACCCGAAGAGGAAGAGCGCAACCGAGGCGAGCACGAAGGGGATCGCGTAGCGCTTCTCGGTGGGCCGCAGACCCGGAGTGATGAACCGCCACAGCTCCCAGAGCATCACCGGCGAGGCGAGGACCAACCCGCCGAAGGCGGCGAGCTTCACCCGCAGGGAGAGCGCGTCGAGCGGCGCGGTGACGTAGAACCGGCACGCTCCCGGCTGGTGGATGGCGCAGTAGGGGTGACGCAGGAGCGCGAACTCCCAGTTGTAGAAGAACGCGGCCACGCACGCGAGGAGGACGAAGGCGACCACCGCGACCACCAGGCGCCGGCGGAGCTCCGCGAGGTGCTCGCCGAGCGACATCTCGTCGGGGTGCCGCCGGCCGCGGCGCATCGAGGCCATGCGCTCGGAGAGGGACGTGGCCATGGATCAGTTCAGGTTGGGGTCGTCGGCACCGACGAGCCCAAACGACGCCCAGGCGCTGGCGTCTGCCGGTCGGCCCGGAGGCTCCCCTGCCGAGGGCTCGGCTGCTCCGCCTGCCGCGAGGCCCACGCCCGGAGCCCCGTCAGGCTCCTGGTCGCAAGGAGCCGTCTCCTCGTGGCGGTCCGCCAGCTCGTCCAGGAGGGTCATGGGCGATCGCGCGAACCGCACGATGTCCTGGCTGCTCGGGAGGTCGGGAAGCGACCGGCGGATGTCCCGGTCGAGCTGCAGCTGCAGCTCCCGGAGCCTCCGCCACCCCGCGCCGAGCTGGCGGGCGACCTCGGGCAGCCGCTTCGGACCGAGGAGCACCACCACGACGATGAAGATGATGAGGAGCTTTGTCGGGCTGAGGTCCAGCACGCTCGTGCGATTGTACCGGGGGACGTGCGGGCCATTCTCCAGGGCGCGCTGCTCTCCAGGGCGCGCTGCGCCGCAAACTCCGGGGAGCCGACGGCTCAGAAGAAGCGGATGCGCGAGGGGGGCCAGAGGATGAGGAAGACCTTCCCGACGACGTAGGACGACTTCACCGGGCCCCACATGCGGCTGTCGCAGGAGTCGACCCTGTTGTCTCCCATGACGAAGTAGTCGCCCCTTGGGACGTGGAAGGAACCGGTCATCGTCGTGTACGTGCGGGGGTCGTGCGTGGGCAGCCAGGGCTCCTTGAGCAGCTTTCCTGTGATGTAGACCTGCCCGCCGTGCGCCGAGACGGTCTGGCCGGGAAGCCCGATCACGCGCTTGACGAGGTCCGGCACGGGGGGTCCCCCGCAATGTTCGGCAGGTGGCCGTTTGAACACGATGATGTCCCCCGTGTGGATCGCGCCTGACAGCTTGTCGACCACGATCCTGTCCCCGGCCTTGAGCGTCGGCCACATCGATGTCGAAGGGACGTAGTAGGTCTGGACGACGAACGTCCGCACGCCGATGGCCACGCCGACCGCGACGAGGAGGATGACGAGCCACTCGACGACCCAGCGGCGGGCGCCGTGGCGCGGCCGTCCACCTGGCTCACCGCCCCCTCCCCCGCCGCCCCCGCCGCCGGCCGTACCGCCCGGCGGCGCGCTCCCGTTCCCCGTGGAGGGCACCTCGGGCACGGACCTCTTGGCCGTGGCCGGCAGCGTCCCTGCAGGGGGCACGGAGGCGGGACGGTCGAGCGCAGGGGGTTCGGTGCTCACGGGGACCCGAGGCTACAAGGTGGGCCCCAGGGCGGCAGCGCAGGCAGCACAGGCGTCACAGCGACGCGATCAACCGCTCGACGCGGTCGTCGTGCGAGCGGAACGGGTCCTTGAGCAGCACGGTCCGCTGCGCTTGGTCGTTCAGCTTCAGGTGGACCCAGTCGACGGTGAAGTCGCGCCTGCGCTCCTTCGCTCGCCGCACGAAGGCACCTCGGAGCCTCGCCCGGGTGGTCTGCGGCGGCTCGGTCATCGCCGCGGCGATCTCGGAGTCCTCGCAGGTGCGCTCGACCTGCTCGCGCGACTGGAGCTTGTAGAAGAGCCCGCGGGTGCGGTCCACGTCGTGGTACATGAGATCGGCCATGGCCGCCTTGGGATGCGAGAGCGGGATCTGCTGGCGCTGGCGGACCTGCTCGATCAGGCGGTACTTGGCGACCCAGTCGCACTCGCGCCACAGCGACAGCGGGTCGGACTCCAGGCCCTTCAGGCAGTGCTCCCACATCGCGAGCGCCCGCGTCTCGTCGGGGCCGAGCCCGTGCCGGTCGCGGTAGCGCACCGCCCGCTCGAGGTACTCGAGCTGGATGTCGAGGGCGCGCATCTCCCGCCCGTTCGCCAGGCGCACCTGGCGCTGACAGGTGATGTCGTGGCTGATCTCGCGGATCGCGCGGATCGGGTTCTCCAAGGTGAGGTCCCGCAGCACGGTGCCGCTGTCTTCGAGCATGGAGAGCAGGATGCTCGTGGTGCCGATCTTGAGGAACGTGGCGTACTCACTCATGTTCGAGTCGCCGACGATCACGTGCAGCCGACGGTACCGCTCTGCGTCCGCGTGCGGCTCGTCTCGCGTGTTGATGATCGGGCGGCTGCGCGTCGTCGCAGAGGAGACCCCCTCCCAGATGTGCTCAGCCCGCTGGCTGATGCAGAAGACGGCGCCGCGTGCGGTCTGGAGCACCTTGCCGGCGCCGGCGAAGATCTGGCGGCTGACGAGGAACGGGATGAGGACCTCGGTGTACCGGTTGAAGTCGTCGTTGCGCTCGGTGAGGTAGTTCTCGTGGCACCCGTAGGAGTTGCCCGCCGAGTCGGTGTTGTTCTTGAACAGGTAGACGTCCCCTCGGATGCCTTCTTCGCGCAGGCGGGCGCGGGCACCAGCGACGAGCTGGGAGAGGATCCACTCGCCCGCCTTGTCGTGCACCACGAGGTCGGAGATGCGGTCGCACTCGGGCGTGGCGTACTCGGGATGGCTCCCCACGTCGAGGTACAGGCGGGCGCCGTTCTCCAAGAAGACGTTCGAGGACCGCCCCCAGCTCACGACCCGTCTGAAGAGGTAGCGCGCCACCTCGTCGGGGCTCAGGCGCCGCTGGCCGCGCAAGGTGAAGGTCACGCCGTACTCGTTCTCGAGCCCGAAGATGCGGCGCTCCACCGCGGCCACGGTAGTGCGTGGCGTCCCCGAGCCGGCCCCATGCCCACCCGATGGCCGCCCGACCCCGCCGCCCTCTGCGGGCCGCCACGGCCGGCGATCGAGAAGGGCGGGCTCAGCCGGGAGGAGGCGGAACGTCGCCTCCCTGGGCGGCCGCCTCGTCGTCGGGACCGCCGGAGGTCCGCGCGCCGCCCTCCCCGGGCGATCGCCGATCGGCGCCGTCCTCGGTGTCGTGGCCCTGGGCCGCGTCGTCCAGGATCTCAGCGAGCTCGCCGTCGGTGACCCGCCTGAAGGCGCGTCGCCCGTTCTGCCTGCTGAGCACGGCGACCTCGAGGTCGCCGTGCCCGAGGGACCGTTCCGGCCCCGCGAGGGCGCGCACCGCCGCACGGATCGCCTCCGATCGGTCCCGGTCGGCCCGCCAGTCGGCGCCGACGCGCTCGGCGATCGTCTCGGCGTCCCCGCCGAGGACGGCGAAGCGGTCCTCGTCGGTGATGGTGCCCTCGTACGCGATGTGGTAGAGCTGGTCGGGCCGCCCGTTCGTGCCGAGCTCGGCTACCAGGATCTCCACCTCGAGCGGCTTCATCTCGTGGGTGAACACGTTCCCGAGGAACTGCGCGTAGAGGTTCGCGAGGGAGCGGGCATCGACGTCCTCACGGCTGAAGGCGAACCCCTTGGTGTCGGCGTGCCGAACGCCCGCGACGCGCAGCTGGTCGTACTCGTTGTACTTGCCGACCCCGGCGAACGCGATCCGGTCGTAGATCTCGCTGATCTTGTGGAGCGAGCGCGAGGGGTTCTCCGCCACGATGAGGACCCCGTCGCGGTAGACGGTGGCCACGAGCGAGCGGCCGCGCGCGATGCCCTTCTGGGCGTACTCGGCCCGGTCCTTCATGACCTGCTCGGGCGCCACGTAGAAGGGCATCGTCACGCCGGCTCACCTCCGCGCTGGGTGCTCCCGGGAGCCTCGCGCTCGGCCTGCTTGCGCGCGATGAGCGCCTGGAACCGCTCGGCGACCTCCTGCTCGGGGACCTCGGCGTAGCCGTCCGCCGAGACGACCGCCACCGTAGGGTAGATGCCCCGCACGACATCGGGTCCGCCGGTGCCCGAGTCCTCGTCCGCCGCCTCGTAGAGCGCCTGGATCGCCAGCTCGACCGCCTCGGCGCGCGTGAGGCCCTCGCGGAAGCCGAGCTTGATCGTCGTCCGGGCGTCGCGCCCGCCTGACCCGGTCGCCTGGTAGTCGGCCTCCTCGTAGTGGCCGCCGGTCACGTCGTAGGTGAAGATGCGCCCGGTCCCCCTCCCCGTGTCGTAGCCCGCGAACAGCGGGACGACGGCGAGCCCCTGCATGGCGAGGGGGAGGTGCTGGCGCACCATCTGGGCGAGCTGGTTCGCCTTGCCCTCGAGGCTCAGCGTGACACCCTCGACCTTCTCGTAGTGCTCGAGCTGGGTCTGGAACAGCCGGACCATCTCGACGGCGAACCCGGCCGCCCCGGCGATGGCCACCGCCGAGTACCGGTCTGCGGGGAACACCTTCTCCATCGCCCGGTGGGCGATGGTGTGGCCCTCGGTCGCGCGGCGGTCTCCGGCCATGACGATGCCGTCGGCGAACCGCAGCGCCACGACGGTGGTCGCGTGCCGTGCGGCGATCGCGGCGTCGCCAGCGTGCGGCAGCGGCGAGAGGCCGCTGCGCCGCACGAGGCTGGCGAAGTCCGGTCCGGGGTCCTCGGTCGGCGGGAAGAGCGGGAGCGCCACCTCGGGCTACTGCCCGCCCTTCTGGACGTAGTTGCGGACGAACTCCTCGGCGTTGTCCTCGAGCACCTCGTCGATCTCGTCCATCAGGTCGTCGAGCTCCGCCTTGATCTTCTCGCCGCGCTCGGAGGTGGCCGGAGCCTCGTCGACGACCTCGGTCTCCGTCCGAGACGGCGCGCTCTTGCGCTTCAGCTCCCGCTCAGCCATCGCTCATCCCCTCTTGCACGTCCATCGTCCTGTCCCGCATCGTCCTGTCCCGGATCGTCCTGTCCCGGGTCGGCACCGCCCGGTGCACCGGTCCGGCCGTGCGACCCCGGCCAGCGTCCTCATGCGCTCAGCTGCTCCAGGAGCTGCGCGGGGGTCGCGCTCGACTCCAGGAGCCCCGCGGTGTGCGCCGCCGTGCCCCTCAGCGGGTCCATCATAGGAACGCGGCGCAGGGGGTCCGTCCCGAGGTCGAACACGAGCGAGTCCCAGTTGGCGGTGACGACCGCCTCCGGCCACCTCGCCAGGCACTGGCCCCGGAACCACGCCCGGGTGTCGGGAGGCGGGGTTGTGACCGCCGCCGCCACGGCCCGGTCGTCCACGAGCCGCTCCATGCCGAGGCGGGCGTACAGGGAGCGCTCGGGACGCAGGTCGTGGTACTGGAGGTCGAGCGCCGACAGCCGGCTGTCCCCCCAGTCGCAGTGGTGGCGCTCCCGGTACGCCTCGACGATGCGCCGCTTTGCGACCCAATCGAGCTGCCGAGAGAGGCTTGTGGGATCGCTCTCCAGAGCGTGGAGGACCGCTTCCCAGCGCTCCAGCACCCGCTCGCCGACCTCTTCTCGCCCGAGGGCTGAGAGCCCGCGGTGGTCGGCGTACTTGCGCGCCTGGGTGTACAGCTCCCACTGGACGGCGAGCGGGGTGGCCGTCGATCCGTCGGCCATCGCCAGCGGCCGCTGCAAGGTGAGGTCGGTCGACACCTGGTGCATGGCCCGCACGGGGTCGGCGGGCGTGAGGTCCCTCGGCGGCGCGACGTCGTCTTCGACCATCGCCAGGACGAGCGCCGTGGTGCCCACCTTGAGCAGCGTGGCGACCTCGGCCAGGTTGGCGTCGCCGACGATCACGTGCAGCCGGCGGAAGCGCGTCGGATCGGCATGCGGCTCGTCACGGGTGTTCACGATCGGGCGCTTCAAGGTCGTCTCGAGGCCGATCACCTCCTCGAAGAACTCGGCGCGCTGGGAGATCTGGAACGTCACCTGTGACTTGTCGAGCGCCGGCGTCTCGGCGCCGACCTTCCCCGCCCCCGTGTAGATCTGCCGGGTGACGAAGTGCGGGATGACGGCGGCCGCCACCTTGGCGAACGGCACGGCGCGGTCCACGAGGTAGTTCTCGTGACAGCCGTAGGAGTTCCCCTTGCCGTCGGAGTTGTTCTTGTAGACCACGACGGGAGCAGCTCCCGGGAAGAGACGTGCGGCGGCGCGCATCGACCGCCGCAGCACCTCCTCCCCGGCTTTGTCGTACAGCACGAGTGAGAGTGGGTCCGCGCACTCGGGCGAGGAGTACTCGGGGTGCGCGTGGTCGACGTAGTAGCGCGCGCCGTTGGTGAGCACCGTGTTGGCCAGGTGCGTCTCCACGACAGGGGCGAGGGCGCCCTCTCGGGTGAACCCGCGTGCGTCGTTGGCCGGTGTCTCGTCCTCGAAGTCCCAGTCGGTCCGGCGCTCGGCCTCCGTGGCGTAGGCGTTCACGAGCACCGACGACGCGGTGATCGGGTTGCCGTCTCCCCCTGAGACGTGGATGCCGTACTCGGTCTCGATCCCGCAGACCTTGGGGATGGCCACGGAGCGACCCTACCTGCTCGTCACAGGTACTGGCCGGTACCCACCCGCTCGATCGCCCGGCCGCCGCGGCCATCGCGGTCCTCGCTCATGAGGGTGCGCACGTACACGATGCGCTCCCCCTTCTTGCCGGAGATCCGCGCCCAGTCGTCGGGGTTGGTCGTGTTCGGGAGGTCCTCGTTCTCCTTGTACTCCTGGCGGATCGACTCGACGAGGTCGGAGGTCCGGATGCCACGGCCCTCACCGGCGATCTCGCGCTTGAGCGCCAGCTTCTTCGCCCGCCGCACGATGTTCTCGATCATCGCGCCCGACGCGAAGTCCCGGTAGTAGAGGACCTCCTTGTCGCCGTTCTGGTAGGTCACCTCGAGGAAGCGGTTGTCGTCGTCGGCCCGGTACATCTCGGCCACCGTGGCCTCGATCATCGCCTGGACGGCCTTCTCGGGGTCGCCGCCCCCGAGGCGCTCCACCTCTCCGGCATCGAGCGGCAGGTCGGCACGCAGGTACCTGGCGAAGATCTGGCTGGCGGCTTCTGCGCCGGGTCGCTCGATCTTGATCTTCACGTCCAGGCGGCCGGGTCGGAGGATCGCCGGGTCGATCAGGTCCTCCCTGTTGGACGCGCCGATCACGATCACGTCGCGCAGGGCCTCCACCCCGTCGATCTCGGCGAGCAGCTGCGGCACGATCGTCGACTCCATGTCCGAGCTGATCCCCGTCCCGCGCGTCCTGAACAGCGAGTCCATCTCGTCGAAGAAGACGATGACCGGCACGCCCTCTTCGGCCTTCTCGCGCGCACGCTGGAACACGAGGCGGATCTGGCGCTCGGTCTCCCCGACGTACTTGTTCAGGAGCTCCGGACCCTTGATGTTGAGGAAGTAGCTCCGCACGTTGGCGTTGCCGGTCGCCTCCGCGACCTTCTTGGCGAGCGAGTTCGCCACGGCTTTGGCGATGAGCGTCTTGCCGCACCCGGGAGGCCCGTACAGCAAGATGCCCTTGGGCGCCGGGAGGCGGTAGCTGCCGAACAGCTCCCGATGGAGGTAGGGAAGCTCCACCGCGTCGGTGATCGCCTCGATCTGCGCGTCCAAGCCGCCGACGTCGGCGTAGGTGATGTCGGGCACCTCTTCGAGGACGAGCTCTTCGACCTCCGGACGCGGCAGCTTCTCGATGACGAGCTGGCTCCGGGAGTCCATGAGGAGCGCGTCGCCGGCCCGGAGCCGGAGGTCGGCGACACTGTCGGCAAGCTCGACGACCCGCTCTTCGTCGGCGCGCACGAAGACGGTGACCCTCCTCCCGGGCTCGAGCACCTCCTTCAAGGTGACGACCTCTCCGGCGAGCTCACCCGGCCGGGCGAGGACGACGTTGAGCGACTCGTTCAGGACGACCTCGTCCCCCCTCGAGAGGCCCGCGAGGTCGATGTCGGGGTGGACGGACACCCGCATCTTGCGGCCGCCGGAGAACACGTCGACGGTGTCGTCGTCGTTGACGCCGAGGAAGGTCCCGTACGCAGCCGGAGGCTGGGTCAGCTTCTCCACCTCGTCGCGCAGCGCGGCCAGCTGCTCCTTGGCCTGCTGGAGGGTGAAGGTCAGCTTCTCGTTCTGAGAGACCGCATGGGCGAGCTGGCCCTTGGACTCCAACAGGCGCTCTTCGAGCGCCTGGACACGGCCAGGGCTCTCCTGGAGCCTGCGGCGGAGCGCCCGCACCTCCTCTTCGGCGCTCTGCAACCGCGCGCGCAGCGCCTCGAGCTCCCCGTGGGACGCTGCGCCCTCCTCGTGTGCTCGATCAGGCGTCGGACTCACCTCCCCGATCCTGTGCCCCCACGTCCCGTGGGCCCGCCTCCGGCTCACCATACCGGGGGCAGGGGTCCTGCGCGCAGCAGCGCCGCGCCGTCTCGAGCCGCGGACATCCAGCGGCGCGCCCCCCTCCCCCGAGGACGTGCCACCCTCCCGCGAGGACGTGCCCCCCTCCCGCGAGGACGTGCCCCCCTCCCGCGAGGACGTGCGTCGGAGGGGCTAGTCTGTGCGCTGCAGGCGTCGGTGCCACCGGCCGCCGCTCCGGCACGCCTGCGGCACCGACGAAGAGAGGCGACGAATGAAGGTCTGGATCGACCAGGATCTGTGCACGGGCGACGGGCTCTGTGAGGAGATCGCGCCCGCCGTCTTCACCCTCCTGGACGACGGGCTCGCCTATGTGAAGGAAGGCGACGAGGTCAAGAACGAGCCGGGGGGCTCCGCAGGGATGGCCCTCGTCCCCGAGGACCTCGAGGACGCCGTGGTCGAGGCCTCCGAGGAGTGCCCCGGCGAGTGCATCTTCATCGAACGGGACTAGCGGTCGCAGGTCGGCGCGTCGCCGCGCAGCCGAGGTCCCGGCGGGAGCCCGCTCCCCTCTGAGCCCGGCTCGCCGTCCCTCCCCGTGTGAGCCGGAGGCGCCGTCCTGGGCGCCTCAGCCCTTCGTCAGTGCGAGCCGGCGCGCGCTGGTGAGGAAGCCGGTGTGGGCCACCATGCGGTGGTCCGGCCGGACCGACCGTGCCTCGACGTGCCAGGTCCGGTGGAGCACCTCGACGGTGGTGGCCAGCCCGAACGGGCTGTCCTGGAGGGCCCTGCGCAGTTCGGCGGTCTGGTTGATCGTCGGGAGGTAGGCGAGCAGGATGCCGCCGGGCCGCAGCGCCGTGGCGGCGTGCGGGAGCACCCGCCAGGGCTCGGGCATGTCGAGGAGGACCCGGTCGAGGTCGTGCTCGTCGATCCCCTCGGTGACGTCGCGGGCCTCCACCCGGTAGGCCGCGTCGGGCCCGAGCACGGCAGCCACGTTCGCCGCCGCACGTGCGGCGAAGTCCGCCCGGACCTCGTAGCCGACGACCGACGCCCCCGCGCGCAGGAGGGCCATGGACAGCGCGCCGGAGCCCACCCCCGCCTCGAGGACGCGCTGGCCAGGACCGATGTCGGCGGCGATCAGGATCGCCCCGAGGTCCTTCGGGTAGATGACCTGCGCGCCGCGCGGCATCTTGAGCACGACGTCGGCGAGCGTCGGGCGGACCATCAGGTAGCGCCGGCCCGACGACCCGACGACCACCTCGCCCTCCTCCCTGCCGATGAGGTCGTCGTGGGCGACGCTCCCGGCGTGCGTGTGGAACACCGCCCCCGACGCGAGCGTGACGAGGTAGCGGCGGTCCTTCCCGTCGACGAGCAGGACGCGCTCGCCGGCCTCGACGCGCCCCCGCCGCCCCGGTCCCACGAGGCTGCGCTACCGCCCCTTGGGCGGGCGTCTCGCGTCCGGGGGCTGGAGCGTCACGAGGTACCGCTCCCCCGGCTCGAGGCTGATCCGCTCGACCCGCTCGTCGGGCCGCCGAGCCCGCTCGAGCAGGTAGGCGGCGCCGGCGACGACCAGCCACGACCAGTGCTCGCCGCCGAGCCCGCGCCGCAACCCGGTGCGCGCCGTCCGGCGAAGGGAGGCGTCGATCAGACGGCCGAGACGGGCGCGCACGGCCTCAGGCTCCGCGAGGCGCGCCGCGGCGCCCTCGCCTCGGGATCGGCAAGCGCCTCCGCTCGGGCATCCCGGTCAGAGCCGACGGATCTCGACGACCGGGGACGTCCGCTTGCCGCGGCGCCTCCCCAAGAGGTACGCCACCGCCACCACCGCGAGCGCGACGGCCCCGGCGGCGGCCACCGCTGCCGGCAGCGCCGACTCCACGGCCTTCTCCCCCTCCCCCACCACCCGCTGGAACGCCGCCTCGAGGTCGGCGCGGGTGATCGGACGGCCGTTCGTGCGCATGCTCATCGCTTGGTGCCTCCGTCTCGTGTGGTCCGGCTGCCGCGCGGCGCGGAACCCTGGGTGGCGCCGAGCCAGGTCATCGCACTGGCGGCCGGCGCCGCTTGGCGCCTGCGCCCTTGGCCACGCGCCACGCCGCCAGGCCCATCACGATCATCGCCGCGCCGCCCACGATCACGTAGGGCGCCCACGTGAGTGTCCCCGCGAAGAAGCCCCCGGTCTGCTCCTGGAGCGCACGGAGCAGCGCGACGAGGAGCAGCACCAGGCCGGCGCAGAGCGTGATGGACCCGACGATCCCGAAGACCAGGTACCTCCCGAGCCCCTTCAGCGGGGTCAGGGTCTCCTGCTTCAGGTAGTCGATGACGAGGTGGAGGGCGTCCGCACCGCTCTGGCGGATGCCGTCGTCCTTCTCGGACGACCGCCCGAACCGAAACCGTCCCACGCGTGCTCAGGCTCCTCTCCGTGCGCCCGGGGCTAGATCCTTCACCGGGGCATTCCCCGACCGCAAGCGGGCGAACCCGCCTCCTGCACCGAGCGGAGGCGAGTAGAGGAACGTGGAGGTCGCCCGGGCGACGACGTCCCCCCCGTCGGTGGTGCGCAAGGTGGCCTCGAGGAAGGCGACGGCCGAGCCCCCCGAGACGACGGCGGCCTCGCAGGTGAGGCTCGTCCCGGGACGGACCGGGCGCAGGAAGCTCACCTTCATCTCCGCGTTGGCGACCCTGACCGGCCGGCCGCGTGCGAAGCTGACCGCCGCCGCGCCCATCGCCGAGTCACAGCACGCGGCGGCGAAGCCCCCCTGGATCACCCCGGCAGGATTGGCGAACCGCTCGTGGGCCTCCACGCGCCAGACCGTGCGCCCGGGAACGGACTTGTCGACGCAGACCATGCCGAGGGTGAGGTCGCAGTTCGGCGGGACCTGCAGCGGCGTCGCCATCTCCTCGACGGTACTGGGTATGTTGAGCTGCATGCCCCCTGAGCTGCCGCACGATCCGGACCTCGAGCAGCTCGGGATCAACGTGGTCCGAGGGCTCGCCATGGACGCGCCCGAGCGGGCGCGCTCGGGGCACACCGGGACCGCGATGGCGCTCGCCCCGCTGGCGCACGTCCTGTTCACCCGGGTGATGCGCCACGACCCGAGCGATCCCGAGTGGCCCGACCGCGACCGCTTCGTCCTGTCGAACGGCCACGCATCGATCCTCTTGTACTCGATGCTCTACCTCTGCGGGTACGGGCTCACCCTCGAAGACCTGAAGGACTTCCGCCAGTGGGGCTCGCGCACCCCGGGCCACCCCGAGAAGCACCACGTCCCCGGGGTCGAGGTGACCACCGGCCCGCTCGGCCAGGGTTTCGGGAACGGGGTCGGCATGGGTGTCGCCGAGCGCTTCCTTCGGGCCCGCTTCGGTCCGGAGCTCGTCGACCACCACACGTTCGTGATCTGCGGCGACGGCTGCCTCGAAGAGGGAATCAGCCACGAGGCCGCGTCCCTCGCCGGGCATCTCGGGCTCGGGCGGCTCGTCTACGTGTACGACCACAACCACATCTCGATCGACGGACCGACCGAGCTCGCCTACACCGACGACGTCGCACGGCGCTTCCGCGCCTACGGGTGGGACGTTGACGACGTCGGAGAGGTGGCGAACGACACCGGCGCCCTCGAGGAGGCCCTGCGACGCGCGATGGGCGTCGAGGACAAGCCGTCCCTCATCATGCTTCGCAGCCACATCGGGTGGCCGTCTCCTGACCTCACGGACACGGCCAAGGCGCACGGCGATCCCTTCGGGGAGGACGAGATCCGCAAGACCAAGGAGATCCTGGGCCTGCCGCCCGACGAGACCTTCTGGGTCCCCGACGAGGTGCTCGACCTCTACCGCACGACGGTCGCGCGCGGGCAGGCGGCGCGCGCCGAGTGGGAGGCGCGCCTCGGGCGCTGGGACGGCGACCGGGCCTCGTGGGACGCCGCATGGGCGGGGCACGGTCTCGCCGGGTGGCAGCAGAAGCTGCCCGAGTTCGAGGCGGGGACGATGGTGGCCACCCGCAAGGCGGTCAACGCGTGCGTGAATGCGACCGCCGACCTCCTCCCAGGGCTCGTCGCGGGCGCGGCCGACCTCACCGGCAACACGGGGATGAAGATCGACGGCGCCGAGCGCCAGTCGGCGGAGAGTCCCGGGGGCCGGCAGCTCTACTACGGCATCCGCGAGCACGCCATGGCGGTGGTGATGACCGGGATGGCCCACCACGGCGGCGTGCTCCCGGTCGGCGGGACCTTCTTCTGCTTCAGCGACTACATGCGGCCTGCGGTCAGGCTCGCCGCCATGTCCCGGGCGCACGTCGTCTACTCCTGGACCCACGACTCGGTAGGGCTCGGGGAGGACGGCCCCACCCACCAGCCGGTGGAGCACCTCGCCTCGCTGCGGGCGATGCCCGGCCTCACGGTGTGCCGTCCTGCGGACGCCAACGAGTGCGCCCAGGCCTGGAGGCTGGCAGTCGACGGGGAGGGCCCGGTCGGGCTCGTGCTGTCCCGTCAGGAGCTGCCCGTCCTCGCCGAGACGGCGGCGCGCGCCCCCGAAGGGGTGGAGCGCGGCGGCTACGTCCTCGTCGACGAGGCCGGCGGACCTGGCACAGGACCTCCCGACGTCGTCCTCGTCGGGACCGGCAGCGAGGTGCACGTCTGCGTCGGCGCGGCCGAGCAGCTGTCCAGCGAGGGCGTGCGCGCCCGCGTGGTGTCCCTCCCCTGCTGGGAGTGGTTCGACGCACAGGATCCGGCCTACCGCGACCACGTGCTCCCCCGAGGCGTCCCGAGGCTCTCCGTCGAGGCAGCCTCGTCCTTCGGGTGGGAGCGCTACGCCGACGCCTCGGTGTCCATCGACTCCTTCGGCGCCTCGGCGCCGGGGACCCGGGCGCTCGAGGAGTTCGGCTTCACGCCCGAGCACGTCGCCGAGCGTGCCCGGGACCTGCTCGCCCGGTGGCGCGGCCCGGGCGGCGACCGCCGTGCCCGCGAGCAGAGCTGAGCCCCCGAGGAGGATTGACATGGACAGGCTGCACGACCTCTACGAGAAGCAGGGGCAGAGCCCGTGGCTCGACGACCTGCACCGCGAGTGGCTGACCGGCGGCCACCTCCGGGACCTCGTGCGCCGCGGGGTCCGAGGCGTCACCTCGAACCCGACCATCTTCGCCAAGGCGATCGAGGCCACGGACGTCTACGACGACCAGTTCCGCCGCCTCATCGGCTCCAAGAGCGTCGACGACGCCTACTGGGACATGGTCGTCGAGGACATCGAGCACGCGCTCGAGGTGCTGGCGCCGGTCCACCGCTCGAGCGAGGGGACGGACGGCTTCGTGTCGCTCGAGGTGGCCCCGTCGCTGGCCGACGACACCCAGGGCACGATCGCGGCGGCCCGGTCCCTGCACCAGCGGATCGACCGGCCGAACCTCCTCGTGAAGGTGCCGGCGACGCCGGCAGGCGTGCCGGCGATCCGTGCCCTGATCGGAGAGGGGCGAAGCATCAACGTCACGTTGATCTTCAGCCTGGAGCGCTACGACGAGGTGATGGAGGCGTACCTCGGCGGGCTCGAGGCGTACGCGGAGAGCGGCGCCGCCGACCTCTCGCGCGTCCACAGCGTGGCCTCGTTCTTCGTGAGCCGGGTGGACACCGAGGTGGACCGTCGGCTCGAAGCCCTGGCGGGCGGCGGGGACGGCGCCGGGGACCCCGAGGTGCTCGCGCTGCGCGGCAAGGCGGCCGTCGCGCAGGCCCAGGTTGCCTACGAGCAATTCTCGAGGACCTTCCAGGGCCCACGCTGGGAGGCGCTCCGGGCGAGGGGCGCCCACGTCCAGCGTCCCCTGTGGGCCTCGACGTCGACGAAGAACCCCCGCTACCCGGACCTGCTGTACGTCGACTCCCTCGTGGGGCCCGACACGGTGAACACCATGCCCGAGCAGACGCTCGAGGCGTTCGCCGACCACGGGCAGGTCGCCCGCAGCGTCGACGCCGATCTCCCCGGAGCCCATGAGGTCCTCGACGAGCTCGCACGTGTCGGGGTCGACATGGCCGACGTGGGTGCCGTCCTCGAGGAGCAGGGCGTGAGCGCCTTCTCCAAGTCGTTCGACGAGCTCCTCCAGTCGCTGACCGACAAGGCCGCGGCCCTGTCCTGAGCCGAGACGGCAGCCTCGGCCAGCCCGACCTCGCAACGTCGCGGCCTGGGGGTGCGAGGGGGGTGGGCGCACACGGCCCGCTGGGCCGTAAGAATGGACAGGTGACCGCGCCACCACCTGACCCCGCCAACGCCGCCGCCTCGCCCGGGGGCCCCCACGAGCGCACCCCGCCGCTCGCGCTGGTGATCTTCGGCGCCTCCGGCGACCTCACGTCGAGGAAGATCCTCCCCGCCCTCGCCGACCTCGCCGAGCGCGGGCGGCTCGCGGACGGGTTCACCGTGGTCGGCGTCGCGCGGACGCCGTGGTCCGACGAGGAGTTCCGGCGCGTCGCGCTGAAGGAGGCGCCGTCTGGGGGCGAGCGGTGGCGCAAGCTCGTCGAGCGGTTCCGCTACGTCTCGGGCGAGTACGCCGCGACCGAGACGTTCGACAAGCTGAAGGCCGTGCTCGCCGACGCCGACGAGCACAGCGGCACCAAGGGGAACCGGGTCTACTACCTGGCAACGGTCCCCTCGTGCTTCGCGATGGTGGCGGAGGCCTTGGCCAAGGAGGGCTGCAACGTCCCGGGCGAGGGCGGAGCGTTCGCACGCCTCGTCGTGGAGAAGCCCTACGGCCACGACCTCGAGAGCGCCCTCGAGCTCGACGACGCGGTCCACCGTGCCTTCAGCGAGGACCAGATCTTCCGGATCGACCACTACATGGGAAAGGAGACGGTCCAGAACGTCCTCGCGCTGCGCTTCGCCAACGCCGTGTTCGAGCCCGTCTGGAACCGCCGCTACGTCGAGCAGGTCCAGATCACGGTCGCAGAGCACATCGGCGTCGAGCACCGCGGGGGCTTCTACGAGACCGCGGGGGCGCTGCGCGACATCGTCCAGAACCACGTGATGCAGGTGCTCTCCCTCACCCTCATGGAGCCGCCGACGGGCATGGACGCCGCGCACATCCGGGACGAGAAGGTGAAGCTGCTCAAGGCGGTGGACATCCCCACCCCCGACGAGGCCGTCGACAAGTCGGTCCGCGGGCAGTACACCGCCGGGGTCGTCGACGGCGTGGCGGTGCCCGGGTACCGGGACGAGGAGGGGGTCGCGCCGGACTCGGTGACCGAGACCTACGCGGCGCTGCGCCTCAGGGTGGAGAACTGGCGGTGGGCCGGGGTGCCGATCTACGTCCGCACCGGCAAGCGGCTCCCCGCCCGGGTGACCGAGGTGGCGCTGCAGTTCCACCGGGTGCCGTTCCTGGCCTTCCAAGGGCAGCTCGCGCGCCAGCTCCGACCCAACACCCTCGTGCTGCGGATCCAGCCCAACGAGGGCATCAGCCTCCACTTCGGGGCGAAGGTGCCCGGCGAGGAGTTCCGGGTCCAGTCCGTCGCGATGGACTTCCTCTACGACAGCGCCTTCGGCGTCGACCGCGGCGGGGACGGCTACCCCCGGCTCCTGCACGACGCGATGTGCGGCGACGCGACGCTGTTCATCCGCAGCGACGAGGTCGAGCAGGCCTGGCGGATCGTCGACCCGTACCTCGAGGCGTGGTCAGAGCCTGGCGGCGGGCTGCACTTCTACCCCGCAGGCACCTGGGGCCCGCGCATCGCCGAGGTGCTGCTCGAGCGCTCCGGCGACTCATGGCGGGTGCCGGAGCTGTGAGCCGCTCCGCCCACACGCCAGCGGCCGCCTCCGGCTGGGCGCCGCCGTCACACGCCGAGCTGCTCGCGGCCGACCCGGCGGAGCTCGTCGCGGCTGCCGCGCAGGTGCGCGACCGCACCTACGGCACGCGGGTCACCTACTCGCCCAAGGTCTTCGTCCCGCTCACGATGCTCTGCCGCGACCGCTGCGGGTACTGCACGTTCGCCAAGGCCCCGGCCCGCCTGCGCGCGCCGTACCTGACGATGGACGAGGTGCTCGAGCTCGCGCGCCGCGGCAGGGAGGCCGGGTGCCGCGAGGCGCTGTTCACGCTCGGCGAGGCTCCCGAGGACCGCTACCGCGTCGCCGCCGCATGGCTGGCCGACCACGGCTTCGGCTCGACGGTGGAGTACCTCGCGGCCTGCTGCCGGCTCGTCGTGGAGGAGACGGGGCTCCTGCCGCACGCCAACGCCGGGGCCCTCGGCCCCGACGAGCTCGCCCTGCTGCGCACGGTCAGCGCGAGCCAGGGGACCATGATCGAGTCCCTCCGTCCTGACCTCCCTGCGCACCGTGGGGCGCCCGACAAGGACCCGGAGCGCCGGCTGGCCACGCTCGAGGCCGCCGGGCGTCTCGGCGTGCCCTTCACCACCGGGATCCTCGTCGGGATCGGCGAGGAGCGCGCCGACCGTCTCGTCGCCCTCTCGGCGATCGCGCAGTCCCACCTGCGCTACGGCCACGTCCAGGAGGTGATCGTCCAGAACTTCGTGCCGAAGGCGGGCACGGCGATGGCGCGCCACGCGGCCTGCCCGACCGACGAGCTCGTCTGGAGCATCGCCGCCGCCCGGCTCCTCCTGCCGCCCGAGGTCCACGTCCAAGCTCCTCCCAACCTCTCCGACGACCTCGCGCCGCTGCTCGCGGCGGGGATCGATGACTGGGGTGGGGTGTCGCCGGTCACCCTCGACCACGTGAACCCCGAGCGTCCCTGGCCGGCGCTCGAGACGCTCAGGGAGGCGACCGAGGCGGCGGGCTACGAGCTCGCGCCGCGGCTCACCGTCTACCCGGAGTTCGCGGCCGACCCCGAGCGCTGGCTCGACGAGGCGATGCGCTTCTTCGTCCTCGACCTCTCCGACGCGTCGTGCCTCGCCCGGGAGGACGCCTGGTGCTCGGGCGGCGAGGCGCCGCCGCCGACCCTCGCCGGCCCGGGTAGCCCCTACGCCGCTGCCGCGACCGACAGCCTCGTGCCCAGTGTGCCGCCGGGTGCCCGGGCGCGCGCCACGAGCGCGCTGCGAGAGGTGCTCGCGGGGGTCGCCATGGGGCAGGAGGTGACAGAGCCCGAGATCCTCACCCTGTTCTCGGCACGGGGACGGGAGGTGGCAGAAGTTGCCGAGGTTGCCGACGGCTTGCGCGCGGAGGCGGTCGGCGACGAGGTGAGCTTCGTCAACAACCGCAACATCAACTACACGAACGTCTGCACCTTCAAGTGCCGCTTCTGCGCCTTCTCCAAGGGCCCGCTCTCGCTCAACCTGCGCGGAGCGCCGTACCTGCTCGAGCTCGACGAGGTCACCCGAAGGGTCGCGGAGGCCGACGCCCTCGGTGCGACCGAGGTGTGCCTTCAGGGCGGCATCCACCCGTCCTTCGACGGGGAGTACTACCTCGAGGTCCTGCGGGCCGTGCGCGCCGGGTCGCCGCGCATCCACATCCACGGGTTCACCGCGCTCGAGGTCACCGAGGGCGCGAGGCGTCTCGGCGAGCCGCTCGAGACCTACCTGCGCAGGCTCAAGGAGGCCGGGCTGAGGACCCTGCCGGGGACCGCCGCCGAGATCCTCGACGACGAGGTGCGCTCGGTGCTCTGCCCGGACAAGATCACGACGGCGCAGTGGCTCGAGGCGCACCGCATCGCGCACCGGGTCGGGCTGCGGTCGAACGTCACGATCATGTTCGGCGCCGTCGAGGCGCCCCGGCACTGGGCGCGCCACATCCTGGCGACGCGGGCCCTCCAGAAGGAGACCGGAGGGTTCACCGAGTTCGTCCCGCTCCCCTTCGTCCACATGGCCTCGCCCATCTACCTCCAGCGCCGCGCGCGGCGCGGCCCGACCTTCCGAGAGGCGCTGCTCATGCACGCCGTGGGGCGCATCGCCTACCGGGGCGCCATCGACAACGTCCAGGTGTCCTGGGTGAAGATGGGCGCCGCCGGCGCGCGCCAGGTGCTCTGCGCCGGGGCGAACGACCTCGGGGGCACCCTGATGGACGAGAACATCTCTCGTGCCGCTGGGGCGTCGCACGGACAGCGGATGGGCGTGGAGGACCTCGAGGCGATCGTGGCTCCCCTCGGCCGTCCGCTCGTCCAGCGGACCACGCTGTACGGGCGCGTCGAGCCCGACGCCGCGCTCGTGGGCCCGTGACGGGCTCCGGCGACGTCGCGCCCCCGGCCGAGCCTCCGAGCCCCGACGTCCTCGACGCGGCGTTCGGGGAGCTGGCAGCAGGGCGCGAGCTCTCGCCCGCGCGCCGCGACCTGCTGCGCTCCATGCTCGCGACCGTCCACACCCTTACCCACGAGGACACCGACGTCGGCGACCTCAAGATCGCCGACGCGGCCTTGGCGGAGATGGCAGAGGCCTTCCGCGTGTTCCGGCCCTACCGAGCCGTTCGCAAGCTCACGATGTTCGGCTCCGCCCGCACGCTTCCTGCCGACCCGGTCTACGTGCTCGCACGCGACCTCGCCGCGCGGGTCTCGGCGGCGGGCTGGATGGTCGTGACCGGGGCGGGGCCCGGGATCATGGCCGCCGGCCTCGAAGGGGCGGGCCGCGCGCACGCCTTCGGCGTGAACATCCGCCTCCCGCACGAAGAGGGCGCCAACCCCTTCATCGCGCAGGATCCGAAGCTCGTCGAGATGCGCTACTTCTTCACGCGCAAGCTGATGCTCATGAAGGAGTCGCACGGCTACGCGGTCCTCCCCGGGGGCTTCGGCACGCTCGACGAGAGCTTCGAGCTCCTCACGCTCCTGCAGACCGGGAAGGCCGAGCCCGCACCCGTGGTGCTCGTCGAGACGCCCGGCGGGACGTACTGGCACGGCTGGCGGCAGTTCGTCGACGAAGAGCTCGTCCGCCCGGGGTTCATCTCTCCCGAGGACGTCTCGCTGTTCAAGGTCACGAACTCCGTCGAGGAGGCAGCCGAAGAGGTCCTGGGCTTCTACCGCAACTACCACTCCTGCCGGTGGGTGGGCGACCTGCTCGTGCTGCGCCTCCAGACGATGCCCTCGGGCTCCGAGCTCGCCGAGCTGAACCGGCAGTTCGGCGACATCGTGGTGTCCGGGAGGATCCGGCCCGCCTCCCCCTTCCCCCCCGAGCGCTCGGGCAACGACCACCTGGACCTCCCCCGCGTCGCCCTGCGCTTCGACAAGTTCCGCTTCGCCCGGCTGCGCCTCCTCATCGACGCCCTCAACGACTGCACGGGCTGACCGGCACGCCGCGCCGCTCACGGCCTCGTCCGGTCGGGGTGAGCGCATGACCCCGCCCGGTCGTCAGGTCTCCGGCGGGATGTCCACCTCCACCACGTCGAGCGCGCCGGCCGCGTGGTCCGCCCGCAGCACCTTCTTGTCGAACTTGCCGACCGAGGTCTTCGGGATCTCCTTCACGAACGCCCAGCGCTCCGGAAGCCACCAGCGCGCGACGCGCCCGTGGAGGAACTCGACCAGCTCCTGGGCGGCGGGCTCCTTTCCCGGCACCGGCACCACCACGACGAGCGGGCGCTCCTGCCACTTGGGATCGGGGACGGCGATCACGGCCGCTTCGTACACGTCGGGATGGGCCATGACCTGGTTCTCCAGCTCGACCGAGGAGATCCACTCCCCTCCGGACTTGATGACGTCCTTGGTCCGGTCCGTGATCTGCATGAACCCCCTGGAATCGAGGCTGCCGACGTCGCCGGTCCGGAGCCAGCCGTCGTGGAACCTCGCCGGGTCGGGGTCCTTGTAGTACGAGGCCGTCACCCATGGCCCCCGGATCTCGAACTCCCCGACGGACTCGCCGTCGTTGGGGAGCACCGTGCCATCGGGCCCGACGACGCGGACCTCGATCCCGGCCAGCACCCTGCCTGCCTTCGTCCGGTAGTCGAGCTCCTCGTCCGGGGACGCCGTCGCGGGAGGGAACGCCAGCGCGGCGACCGGGCTCGTCTCGGTCATGCCCCAGCCCTGGGTCAAGGGGATCCCCACGCGGGCCTGGAACGCCTCGATCAGCGAGCGAGGGACGGCGGACCCGCCGGCCATGACCGCCCGCAACGACGACAGGTCGGCGTCGGCGCGCTCGGCGGCCCGCAGGAGGTCGTTCCAGATGGTCGGCACGCCCGCCGACACGGTCGGACGGACTTCGGAGATGATCCGCAGGAGGTGCTCGCCCTGGAGGAACATCTGGGGCATCACGAGGCTCGTGCCGACCATGAAGGCGGCGTAGGGGGCGCCCCACGCGTTGGCGTGGAACATGGGCACCACCACGAGCAGCCGGTCCCGCTCGGTCGTCCCCAGCGCCGACGCGGAGGTCGTCGCCATCGAGTGGAGCACCGTCGAGCGGTGGCTGTAGACGACGCCCTTGGGGAGCCCGGTCGTCCCGCTCGTGTAGCACATCGCCGCCGCGGCGTGCTCGTCGAGCGCTGGCCAGTCGTAGCCGGGGTCCGCCGCGGCGAGGAGCGACTCGTAGTCGAGCGTCTCGCCGAGCGCCGAGCTGTCCGCCGAGCCGCTGACGATGATCGTCTCGACGGTCTCGAGGTCGGCCGCCACCCGGGCGAGCACCGGCACGAGCGAGGCGTCGACGATGATCACCTTGTCCTCGGCGTGGTTCACCACGTAGGCGAGCTGCTCGGGGAACAGCCTGATGTTCAGGGTGTGGAGGATGGCGCCCATGGAGGGCACCGCGAGGTACGCCTCGAGGTGGGCCTGGTTGTTCCACATGAAGGTGCCCACCCGGTCGTCCGGCCCGACGCCGACCTGGCGGAGCGCAGAGGCGAGCCGCTCGGCGCGCTCGCCGATCTCGGCGAAGGTGGCGGTGCGGTAGCCGTCGGCCTCCACCGTGACGACCTCGCTCTCGCCGTACACGGACTGCCCGTGCCTGAGGATGCCGCTGATCAGGAGCGGCCCTTCCTGCATGGTGCTTCGCATGAGGTCCCCCTTGGCGTGGCGATCGGCACCGGTGCCGGGTCCGCCCAGCGTACATTCCGGCTTCCCGCACCCCCCCGACCGTTCGTCCCATGTCCCTGCGCGTGGCATCCGTCCTCGCCGCTGCGGTCCTCGTGCCGGTCGCCTTGCTGATGGCGACGGCCGGCGTCGGGCTCACGGCCGTCCTCGGGGCGGCCGCCGGTCCGCAAGTCCCGGGCGGCCCACCCACCGCGCTCGCCCGCTCCTCGATCCCCCCGCGCTACCTGGCGGCGTTCCAGGCGGCGGCCGCCTCGTGTCCCGGCCTGCCGTGGGGAGTCCTCGCGGGGATCGGGCGCGTCGAGACCGACTTCGGCGCCGGCACACGGACCTCGTCGGCCGGCGCGGTGGGCCCCATGCAGTTCCTGCCGGCGACCTTCGCCGAGTACGGCCACCCCGTCCCTCCAGGCGGCGTCACGCCGCCGAGCCCCTACGACCCGGTCGACGCCATCTGGGCGGCCGCGCGGCTCCTGTGCGCCAACGGCGCACGCGACGGCACCGACATCCCGGGTGCGATCTACGCCTACAACCACACAGCCGGCTACGTGAGCGAGGTGCTCAAGGACGCCGCCGCGTACGAGGCAGCGTCGCCCGCCGTTGCGGGCGCGGGCGCACCGACGGTGGCTGCGGCTGTCGCCGTCAGCTACGCGCTCGACCAGATCGGCACCCCCTACGTCTGGGGCGGCGAGACGCCGGGGGTGGGCTTCGACTGCTCGGGTCTCACCCAGGCCGCCTACGCGGCGGCGGGCATCTCCATCCCGCGTACCTCGACAGCGCAGTGGACGACACTCCCCCATGTGCCCCTCGCCGACCTCGAGCCGGGCGACCTCGTCTTCTTCGAGCCCGGCGAGTTCACCCCCGGCCTCCCCGGGCACGTCGGCATCTACGTCGGCGACGGCGAGATGGTGGACGCCCCGCACACCGGGACCGACGTGCGGATCGACAGGCTGGCCACATGGCCGCAGCCGATGGGCGCAGCCCGGCCGTGGGCGCGCGCGCAGCTCCGGTGAGCCCGCCCCGGGCCGGGCTCAGCCCCGGCGCGGGGCGGGGCTAGAAGTTCCCTGGGGTCCCGGTCACACCTGGCGGGCACGCTCGCGGGTCCCAGGGCTTGAGCGGGGTCACCGCCGGGGAGGGCGGCGCGAACCCCGGCCCCGCTGTGCCGGTCGTCGACGCCCCTGCCGATGTGGCCGAGGAGGCGGCGGTCGATGTCGGGGCCGACGTCGTCGCGCCTGTCGCCGCCTCGGCGCTCGTGCTCGTGGTCGAGCTCTTCGGGGCGGACTGCCCGGGGAGCGAGGCGTCCACGTGGAAGTCCGTCCCCGTCGTCACGGTGACCTGCGCGCCGTCGGCGGTCTTGCCGTAGTCGAGGATGACGGCGCCCGACAGCGAGTCGGCCACCAGCTGGGCAGCGGCGATGTCCGAGGGCGTGCGCTGGTCGTAGGTGACGGTCGTCTCGGCGTACTGCCCCACCGGTGTGGTGTTGCCCGTGCCCACCGTGTCGAAGCCGAGGTTCCGCAACGCCGACGCCGTCTGTGTCGCCTGACCTGTGACCCCGGCGCCGTTCAGGACCGAGACCGTCACCGTGCGCGCCGAGGGCAGCGGCGCCCCCGTCATGGTGTTGTCCCCCGGGGCGAGGCCCAGGAAGCGGTCGATCGTGGCGTGGTCCACCGGCTCGACGGGGAACTCCACGTCGCCGAAGTGGCCGCCCTCGTAGATGTATGTCCCGAAGGTGTCGACCGCGACCGGGAGGGTCATCTGCGGCGCCTTGTTCACGTTCACCGAGTGGAACGTGAGCACGAGGTGCACCATCGCGGAGGCGGTGAGCCCGTTGTCCACGGTGAGGTGCGGCGCGACCGCGTCGATGAGCGACAGGTCGTGCACCGGGTTCCCGAGCCCGGTCTTGGCCATCTTGGCGGCCAGCACTCTCAGGAACTCGTGGTCCCGCCGGATGCGGGCGAGGTCGCTCTGGGCCTCCTGAGGCCATGTGTACGGGTAGGTGCGGGGCTGCCCCGGGACCCAGTACTGGAGGTGCCGGGCCCTGACCACCTGGAGGGCCTGGACACCGTTCAGGTGGTGGCAGCCGGGCGTGAAGACCCGGAGCCCGGAGTAGCGGTCGAAGACCGGGATCGGGAAGTCCATTGTGATGCCGCCGAGCGCTGTCACGACCGCGGCGAAGCTGTCGAATGTCAGCTCGACGTAGTGCTGGATCGGGATCGCGAAGTCCTCCTCGATCGCCCGGACCAGCTGGGCGGGACCCTGCGCGAGCGCCGCGTCGATCTTGTAGGCGCCTGTCGAGCGCGCATTGGGGATGAACAGGTCCCGGGGCAGCGAGAGGATCGAGACACCCTTCGTGGCCGGGTCCAGGTGCAGGATCATGACCACGTCGCTGTTCACGCCGGTCACGCCCTGTGTGCACAGACCGTAGGCGGGTGTCTGCTTCTTCAGGCCGCAGCGGGTGGTCGACCCCACCATGAGGATGTTCTCGGTGTTGGCGTCCTTGCCGGTCGTCGACTGCTGGGCCAGGCCCGGGATTGTCTCCCGATGGATCCTGCCGTTCAGGTAGTAGCCGTACGCCGCGGCCGCACCGGCCGCGAGCACGATCACCGCGAGCGAGATGAGCAGCGTGCGCTTCACCCATCGGCGCTTGCGCGGCTGCCCCGGCCTCGAGCCACCCCCTCCGCCGCGGGACCCTCCGGGCGGGCCGCCGTCTCCCGGCCCGCGCCGAGCGTGCGCAGGCCCGGACCTGCGGTCGCGGCGCGGCGCCTCGGCGATGGTGCGGCCGAGGGCCCGGAGCCCCTCTTCGTTCGGGGCCGAGCCCGACATGGGCGCAAGGGTACGCCGCGTTCCTTACGTTTCCATGGCGCGGCACCCGTTGCGGCGCACCCCTGCGGGCACTGCGGCCGGCCCTGCGGGCACGCTCAGCGCAGCGCGACCTGGCCGGGGCGGACCGGCGCAGGCAGCGCCGTCGTCCCCATGAGCCAGCGGTCGACCGCCGCCGCGGCCGACCGGCCCTCGGCGATCGCCCACACCACGAGGCTCTGGCCCCGTGCGGCGTCGCCGCAGGCGAAGACCCGCTCGACGCTGGTCGACCAGTCCGTCGCCACGGCGATCGTCCCGCGCCCGTCCAGCTCGACGCCGAGCTCGCCGACCACACCCGTGGGCTCGGGCCCGAGGAAGCCCATCGCCAGCAGGACCAGGTCGCAGTCCAGCACGAGCTCGTCTCCCGGCACGGGTTCGAATACGCCGCCCCCGCTCCGGCGCACCCGCTGCGCGCGCAGCGCCCCGACGCGGCCACTGCCGTCGTCCAGCAGCTCGGTGGGGGTCACCGACCACTCCTGCGCGCCCCCCTCCTCGTGGGCGGCGGAGCGGCGCAGGATCGTGGGCCACAGGGGCCAGGGCTGGTCGGGGGCGCGCGCGCGAGGTGGCTCAGGCAGGATCTCGAGCTGGACCACCGACGCCGCCCCCTGCCGGTGCGCCGTGCCCAGGCAGTCCGCGCCCGTGTCGCCTCCGCCCACGATGACCACGCGCCTGCCCCGTGCGTCGACGGGAGACACGCGCAGGGCGCCCTCTTGGACGAGGTTCGCCGGCTTCAGGTACTCCATGGCGACGTGCACTCCGGCGAGGTGGCGGCCGGGGACCGGGAGGTCGCGCGGGACCGTGGAACCGGTCGCGAGCACGACGGCGTCGTGCGCCTCGAGGAGCTGGCGCGCGGGAATGGTCCGGGCACGGGGCGCCGCGGCACCACCGGCGGGCCCAAGGCCACCGGGGGACCCGGCGCCGATCACCGTCGAGCAGACGAACTCGACGCCCTCGGCCCTCAGCTGCTCGAGCCGGCGGTCGAGGACCTGCTTTCGCATCTTGAACTCGGGGATGCCGTAGCGCAGGAGGCCACCCGGGCGCTCGGCGCGCTCGTAGACGGTGACGCGGTGCCCCGCCCGTGCGAGCTGCTGGGCGCATGCCAGGCCCGCGGGTCCAGAGCCCACGATCGCGACGTGCCGGCCGGATCGCTGCGCGCTCCGCACCGGGGTCACCCATCCCTCCTCGAAGGCGCGCTCTGCGACCTCGAGCTCGATGCGCTCGATGGTGACGGGTTCGTCGGAGATGCCGAGGACGCACGCCGCCTCGCAGGGTGCGGGGCAGAGGCGCCCGGTCATCTCGGGGAAGTTGTTGGTGGCGTGCAGTCGCTCGCTCGCGTCGAACCACCTCGCGCGGTACACGAGATCGTTCCACTCGGGGACGAGGTTCCCGAGCGGGCACCCGTCGTGGCAGAACGGAATGCCGCAGTCCATGCAGCGCGCCGCCTGGGTGCGCGTCGCCGGCTCGGTGAACGGCTCGTACACCTCGTGCCAGTCGCGCACCCGAACGGGGACGGGGCGCCGGCGCGGCAGCTCCCTCCCGTGCTCGAGGAACCCCGTCGGCTTACCCATGGCCCCGGTCTCCGTGCCCCGTCACGGTGCCGACCGACACGGCACCGGCGTGCACGGCCTCCGCCGCCACGGGGTCGTCGAGCTCACGGCGTGCCGCCTCCAGCACCCGGCGGTAGTCGCGCGGCATCACCGTGACCACCCGGCCGCACGCCCGATCCCATGTGGCGAGCATCTCCTGGGCGACGGTCGAGCCCGTCTCGCGCAGGTGCCGCTCCACGACCGCCCGCAGCCACGCGCCGTCGGGCTCGCAGAGGGGCTCGAGGTCGACGAGCCCCCGGTTGACCCGGCCGGTGAACGTCGCGCCCGGGTCGTAGACGAAGGCGACACCCCCGGACATGCCCGCGGCGAAGTTGCGACCGGTCGGGCCGAGGACGACCACCCTGCCACCGGTCATGTACTCGCAGCCGTGGTCCCCCACGCCCTCGACGACGGCGAGCGCCCCGGAGTTGCGCACGCAGAAGCGCTCCCCCGCCTGCCCGCGCACGAACGCCTCGCCCGACGTCGCGCCGTACAGCGCGACGTTGCCCGCGATGACCTCCTCCTCCGCCCGGAACGGGGAACCCTCCGGAGGGACGAGCACCAGCCGACCCCCCGACAGTCCCTTTCCCACGTAGTCGTTGGCGTCGCCGATGAGCACCATGGTGACCCCCCGTGGGAGGAACGCCCCGAAGCTCTGCCCGGCGGAGCCCCTGAAGGTGAGCCGGACGGTGTCATCCGGAAGACCCGCGGGGCCACGGCGTCGCGAGATCTCGGAGCCGAGCAGGGTCCCGACGCTGCGGTCGCGGTTGCAGATCGGCAGCGTCACGGCCACGGGGGTCCCATGCTCGAGCGCGGGCTCGCAGGCGTCGAGGAACCGGTGGTCCAGCGCCCGCTCGAGGGCGTGGTCCTGGGCTTGCACCCGGCGCCGCGGCGCGTCGGGCGGGGCGTCGGGCGGGGCGAGCACGCCGGAGAGGTCGAGGCCGGCCGCCTTCCAGTGGTCCACCGCCGCGCGGACGTCGAGACGGTCGACGCGGCCGACCGCCTCTTCGAGCGTCCGGAACCCCAGCGCGGCCAGGTGCTCGCGGACCTCCTCTGCGACGAACTCGAAGAAGGTGGTGACGAGCTCGGGCGTCCCCCTGAACCGCTTGCGCAGCTCGGGGTTCTGCGTCGCGATCCCCACCGGGCACGTGTCGAGGTGGCAGACGCGCATCATGACGCACCCCGACACGACGAGGGGTGCGGTCGCGAAGCCGAACTCCTCGGCGCCGAGCAGCGCCGCGACGACCACGTCGCGGCCGGTCTTCATCTGGCCGTCCACCTGGACGACGACGCGACCGCGCAGCGCGTTGGCGACCAGGGTCTGCTGGGTCTCGGCCAGGCCGAGCTCCCAGGGGACCCCCGCGTGCTTGATCGAGGTGAGCGGGGCGGCGCCGGTCCCGCCGTCGTGGCCCGAGACGAGGATCACGTCGGCCCGTGCCTTGGCGACTCCTGCGGCAACCGTGCCGACGCCCACCTCGGCCACGAGCTTCACGTGCACGCGGGCGGCGGGGTTCGCCGACTTGAGATCGTGGATGAGCTGGGCGATGTCCTCGATCGAGTAGATGTCGTGGTGCGGCGGCGGCGAGATGAGCCCGACCCCCGGGGTGGAGTGCCGGGTCCGGGCGATCCACGGGGACACCTTGTGGCCCGGCAGCTGGCCTCCCTCCCCCGGCTTGGCGCCCTGGGCGATCTTGATCTGGAGGTCCGTCGCGTGCACGAGGTAGTCGCTCGTGACCCCGAACCTCCCCGATGCCACCTGCCGCACGGCGCTGCGGCGGCTGTCGCCGTTGGCGTCGGGCACGTCGCGCGACGGGTCCTCTCCGCCCTCGCCCGAGTTCGACCTGGCCCCGAGCCGGTTCATGGCGATCGCCAGCGTCTCGTGCGCCTCGGCGGAGATGGAGCCGTAGGACATGGCGCCGGTCGAGAAGCGCTTCACGATCTCGGCAGCCGGCTCGACCTCCTCGATGGGGACGGGCCCGCCCGGACCGGGGCGCAGCTCGAAGAGCCCTCGCAGCGTGGCCAGCCGCGCCGACTGGTCGTCCACCGTCGACGTGTACTCCTTGAAGATCGAGTAGCGCTTCGACCGGGTTGCGTGCTGGAGCTTGAAGACGGTCCGGGGGTTGAACAGGTGGTGCTCTCCCTCCCGCCGCCACTGATGGTCGCCGCCGACCTCCAGCTCCCGATGGGCTCTCGTCGACGGCCGCTCCAGGTGGGCGGCGCGGTGGCGCGCGGCGACCTCTGCGGCGATCACGTCGAGCCCGACCCCTCCGATGCGGCTCGGCGTGCCAGAGAAGTACTCCTCGATCACCTCGCTCGCCAACCCCACCGCCTCGAACGCCTGCGCCCCGGTGTACGAGGCGATCGTGGAGATCCCCATCTTGGACATCACCTTCAGGACGCCCTTGCACAGGGCGTCGAGGTAGTGCCGGCGCGCACGGTGGGGCGCGATGCCCTCGAGCTGGCCCCCGGCGATCATGTCGTCGATCGAGTCCAAGGCGAGGTACGGGTTGACGGCTGCGGCGCCGTAGCCGATCAGGAGCGCCACGTGGTGCACCTCACGGGCGTCCCCGGTCTCCACCACGAGGCCCACCTTCGAGCGCGTCCGCTCGCGCACCAGGTGGTGGTGCACGGCTCCGGTCGCGAGGAGCGAGGGCACCGGCGCCAGGTCCGCGGTGCTGTGTCGGTCCGAAAGGACGATCAGGTTGGCGCCGTCGGCGACCGCCGCGGCGACCCGGGCGCGGACGTCCTCGAGCGCGCGGGCGAGCGCCTCGCCCCCCCCGTCGACCGCGTAGAGGGCGTCCACCGTGAAGGCCTTGAAGCCGGGGGTCTCGCCGTGCTCGTTCACGTACATGAGCTTGGCGAGGTCGTCGCGGTCGATGACCGGCTGCGGCACGAGGATCTGGCGCGAACGGCCGGGCTGCGGATCGAGCAGGTTCCCCTCGGGGCCGATCGTCGCCGCGAGGGAGGTGACGAGCTCTTCTCTGATGGCGTCGAGCGCCGGGTTGGTGACCTGCGCGAAGAGCTGAGTGAAGTAGTCGTACAGAAGACGCGGGCGGTCCGACAGCACGGCGATCGGGGTGTCCGCGCCCATCGAGCCGACCGGTTCCTCGCCGGTGCGCGCCATCGCGGCGAGGACCACGCGCAGCTCTTCGGTCGTGTACCCGAACAGCCGCTGGTGCGCGACGACGCTCGCGTGGCGAGGCGTGAGCATGCGCCGCGCCGGGAGCTCGTGCAGGTGGACCTGGTCCTGCGCGAGGTAGTCCGCGTACGGCCGGGCGGCCGCGAGCGCGGACTTCACCTCCTCGTCGTCGACGATGCGGCCCTCGGCGGTGTCGACGAGGAACATCCGTCCCGGCCGGAGCCGCCCCTTGTGCACGACGGTCCTCGGGTCGCAGTCGAGCACGCCCACCTCGCTCGAGAGGACGACGAGGCCGTCGTCGGTGACCCAGTACCGGGCCGGGCGGAGGCCGTTGCGGTCCAAGACGGCGCCCACCACCGTGCCGTCGGTGAACACCGCCGCCGCGGGCCCGTCCCACGGCTCCATGAGCGACGCGTGGTAGGCGTAGAAGGCGCGCCGGGCCGGGTCCATCGACTCGTGGCGCTCCCAGGCCTCCGGGATCATCATGAGGACCGCGTGCGGGAGCGAGCGCCCCGCCAGGTGGAGCAGCTCGAGCACCTCGTCGAAGGTGGCCGAGTCGCTCGCCCCGGGAGTGCAGACGGGGAACAGCCGGCTGAGGTCGCCGGGGATGTGCGGGGTGGCGAGGAGCGATTCGCGTGCGCGCATCCAGTTCCGGTTGCCTGCGAGCGTGTTGATCTCGCCGTTGTGCGCGAGGTACCGGTAGGGGTGCGCGAGCGGCCAGCTCGGGAACGTGTTGGTCGAGAACCGGGAGTGGACGAGCGCGAGCGCGCTCTCGAATGCCGGCTCAGAGAGGTCCGGGTAGAAGCGCCGGAGCTGGTGCGAGGTGAGCATGCCCTTGTACACGAGCGTGCGAGAGGAGAGGGACGGGAGGTACAACCCGTCGATCCGGCGCTCGGCTCGCCTGCGGAGGGCGTAGGCGAGCCGGTCGAGGAGCGGGGGGGCGGCCTCGGTGCCCGTCGCCTCGACGCGCGTGGCGGCTCCCCGACCGCCCTCCTCGGGGACGACGACGACCTGCTCGATGCGGGGCATCGCGGCGCGTGCCGCCTCCCCGAGGCACCCAGGGTCGACGGGGACCTCCCGCCACCAGCGGACGGCGAGCCCCTCTTCGTGCGCGATCGCCTCGAACTGCGCCCGTGCCTTCGCCGCGTCGTCGGAGTCCTGCGGGAGGAACACGCAGCCGATCGCGTAGCCCCCCTTCGCCGGCAGAACCACTCCGGCTGCGGCCGCAGCCTCCGCCACGAACCGGTGCGGAACCTGGACGAGGATGCCCGAACCGTCGCCGGTGTCCTCCTCGGCACCGGTGGCGCCGCGGTGCGCGAGCCGCTCGAGGACGGTGAGGCCCTTCTCCACGATGTCGTGCCCGGGGGTGCCCGCGAGGCGGGCCACCATCCCGATCCCGCACGCGTCGTGCTCGAAGCGCGGGTCGTAGAGCCCCCGGCTCGAGTCGCCCGGGGCGCGTCGAGTGGTCGGGGTGGAAGGTGCGTCGGCACCGGCGGCGGTCGCCGTCAGTCGGTCCACTGGTCCGTCGTCCTCGATGCGGTCGGGGTGCCGGCGGGGCGGCACCGGTCCATCAGTGCTGGCGCCCGGGGACGACGTTGGCCCTGGAGCGGTCCCGATCGTACCCGACGCGCGCCGGACCCGACGCGCGCCGGGGCGGACGCGCGTCGGGTCGGACGCGCGTCGGGTCGGACGCGCGCGGGGTCGGACGCGTGCGGTGCGCGCCGAGCAAGGAGGCGGTGGCAGGATCGGGCGGTGCCTGGAGCGCCGGACGTCGTCGTCGCCGGGGGCGGGGTCATCGGGCTGAGCGCCGCGTGGGAGCTGGCAGGCCGCGGGCTGCGGGTCTGCGTCGTGGACCCCGAGCCGGGGAAGGGAGCGGGGTGGGTCGCCGCGGGCATCCTCTCCCCGCTCACCGAGGCGTCGCTCGACAACCGGTCCCTCGCCGGCCTGTTCCTGGCGGCAGCCGGACGCTGGCCGCAGTTCGCCGAACGGCTCTCGGACTCGACCGGGGTCGACGTGGGGTTCCAGACGTGCGGGAGCGTCGCCGTGGCGCGCTCGGCCACTGAGCTCGCCACGGTGGAACAGCTCCTGGACGCCCACCACGAGCTCGGCCTCGCGGCGACCCGGCTGTCGGGCCCCGAGTGCCGCGAGCGGCTCCCGCTGCTCTCCCCCGATGTGGAGGGCGGCGCCTTCATCCCAGGTGACCACCAGGTCGACAACCGCGCCGTGCTGCACGCGCTCGTCGAGGGGTGCCGGCGCGCCGGCGTGGACTGCGTCGCCGCACGCGTCGAAGCCGTCGGCACCGACAGCACCGGCGCCGCGTCGTACGTGGTCACGACCGGCGGCACCGTGCACGGGGGTGCGGTGCTCCTCGCCGCCGGCACGCAGACCCCACGGATCGCCGGGGTGCCTGAGGGCGTCGTCCCTGCGGTGCACCCGGTCAACGGCCACGTGGTCCGCCTGCGTGCCGCGCACGGCCAGCAGGTGTTCTGCCATACCGTGCGCGGGACCGTGGACGGGCGTCACTGCTACCTCGTCCCCCGCAGGGACGGCTCGGTCGTCCTCGGCGCGACGTCGGAGGAGCGCGGCGACGACACCCAGGTACGCGCCGGCGCGCTGCACGCCCTGCTCGCCGACGGGCGCACGCTCGTGCCAGCGCTGGACCACTGGGAGGTCCTCGAGTGCACCGCGGGACTGCGGCCGCGCTCGGCCGACGGCGTGCCGATCGTGGGACCGACCACCGTCGCTCGCCTGTACACGGCGACCGGCCACTACCGCAACGGGTTCCTGCTCGCACCCATCACCGCGGAAGCGCTCGCCGACTCCCTCACCGGCGGGGACGTGCCCGCCGCGCTCCGACTCGCACGCCCGGACCGTCGGGTCCGCTCGCGCGCTCGGGCGACCTGAGGGCCGAGCTTGCGGCAGGACCGGGGCAGACGGCAAGAATGGCCTCCCGTGGAGCCCTCGGGGAGGACCGCCTTCGTAATGGCAGGGGGCGGCGCCAAGGGTGCCTTCGAAGCCGGTGCCGTCTCCTACCTGGTCGAGGAGGAGGGCATCGTGCCCGAGGTGATCACCGCCACCTCGGCCGGGGCGGTCTGCGCCGTTGTCCTGGCGCAGGCCCGGGGCCACCGGGAGCTCGTCGACCGGACCCGCGAGCTTCGCGACGACCTCCTCGCGATGACGAGAGCGGACCTGCTGTTCGGCAAGCAGCCCTGGGTGGCGGCGCTCGACGGGACGCCGTTCGGACGCGCCATCGACCGTTGGGTCGTGGAGCGCACCAGGCCGGCGGTCCCCGGGACACGGGGTGGGATCCCGGGGGGCATCGCCGCGGCTGCACCCCGGCGCGCGCGCCCGATCCGGCTCGCCGCGCAGGTGGCGCGCGCCATCCCCAAGCTCGGCAGAGCGCGGCGCAGCCTGGATGGACGGACCGGTTCCCTCCTCACGCTCGACCCGCTTGCCGAACGACTCCGGCGCGGTGGCCGGGGGATCCAACCGATCACACCCGCGCTCGTGGCGCGTCCCGGCGTCGACCTGCGGCTGGCGGTGGTCGCCCTCGGTGCCGGCGTGCTGCGCTACGTGACCGAGGACGGGACCATCGTGGAGGAGGACGCGCTGACGCCGGCTCCGGGCAGGGCCGCCGGCCCGGTCGACGTGATCGACGGCGTGATCGCGTCGGCGAGCGTGCCGATGGTCTTCCCGCCGCGCCTCCTCGCCGGAGAGGCCTACGTCGACGGCGGGGTGGTGGACAACGTCCCGGTCGCCGCGGCCGCCGCGCTCGGGGCACGACGGATCTACGCGCTGCTGGCCGTCCCCGTCGCGCCGCCCAGGGAGGAGATCGACTACACGAGGGCGAGCGCGCCTGCCGTGCTGCTGCGCGCCATCGGCGCCATCTCGTTCGCGGAGCGCCAGCGCGCCAACCTCTCCCCTCCGCTCCCGCACGGCACCGAGCTCACCGTGATCGACCCGGTGGTCGATGTCGTGGGCCCCTTCGACGTCTCACGCGGGCTGATGCTCGTGAGCATGGACTACGGCTGGATGCGGGCGGCGGACCTCTGCGCCGAAGTGGGGGGGTCCCTGCGCCAGCGGGTGGCCGAGGCCACCGAGGCGATCGTCGTCGCCCGCACGCAGGCGTGGCACCTCGAAGAGGAGATCTGGTCGGCAGGTAGCCCGACGGCCGGCGCGCTGTCGGCGCTCACCCGCTGCAAGCGGGTGGTGCGCGACGCCCTGAACGAGCGCAAGGAGCTCGGCCTCCCCACCCCGCACGACGCCACACGCTGGTGGTCGGACTACGAGGTCCACGAAGGGGCGCGCCCCTGGGACCTCCCCTCGAGGCCCTTCGAGGAGCACCGGTGACCCCGCGTCAGCGGAGGTGCTCGGTCCAGCCCCTCCCGTCCCACCAGCGGTCCTTGCCGCTCCCTGCGGGGTCCGGGTACCAGCCCGCGGGCGGGAGCGGCGGCGGGGCGGGGGTCCCCGGCCCGGGTGGCATGTGGGGGTAGCCGGCGAACGGACCGGTGCCGTAGGGGTCCGAGTACGGACCCGGGGCGCTGCCGGGGGCTCCGCCTCCGTAGCCGTAGGGCCCGTAGCCGCCGTAGCCGTACCGACCGACGTCCCCGTACGGCGGGGCTCCTGGCGTCTGCCGTGGTGTCCCGGGGAACGGGGGGAAGCGCCGGCGCAGCACCGCCAGGTACACGATCGCCGAGATGAGCGCGACGGGCCAGAGGATCACCCAGCCGAACCCGAGCGACAGCGCCCACATGACCTTGCGACCCGTCGAGAACTGCCAGGCAGGGCGGCGCGCCACGTCCACGATCGCCCACACGACCGGAACCAGTGACACGATCGCGAGCGCGCCGAAGAGCGTGAGCCAGTCCCGGTTGGTCACCGGGTGCCGGACCTCGGGGCCGGGACGGCCGGGGCGAACGCCACGACCGTGATGTTATGCGGGGACGGCCTGCATCGACGGCGCACCCCAGAGACTTGGCCTCGAGGCACGCTCCCCCGGTGTTCGCGCCGCGGCGCCTACTCGACCTGCCCGAAGGCCTTGATCTCCTCGGCCTCCTTCTCCGAGAGCTCCTTGGGGACCTCCCCGCGGGCCTGCTTGGCCGTCTGGACCTGGACGCGGATCTCCTCGACGACCTCGGGATTGGCGAGGGTCGTGATGTCGCCCACGTCGGTGAAGTTCGAGATGCCGGCGATCACCCGTCGCATGATCTTGCCCGAGCGCGTCTTGGGCATGTCCGGGACGATCCACACGCTCTTCGGCCGGGCCACCTTGCCGATCTCGGTCTCGATGACCTTGGCGACCTTGTCCTCGACCTCGGAGCCGGCGGCGACGCCGGGCTTGAGCGAGACGTACATCTCGACGGCCCTGCCGCGCAGCTCGTCGACGACCGGGACCGCAGCGGCCTCTGCGACCTCTTCGACGAGCAGGCACGCCGACTCGAGCTCCTTGGTCCCGAGCCGGTGGCCGGCGACGTTGATCACGTCGTCGACCCGACCGAGGATGCGGAAGTAGCCGTCGGCCGCCTGCGTGGCGCCGTCGTTGGCGAAGTACGGCCAGTCGTGCCAGTCGGTGCTCTTGGGATCCTTGTTGTACTTCTCGTAGTAGGTCTTCACGAAGCGGTCGGGGTCTCTCCAGATCGTCTGGAAGACGCCGGGCCAGGGGTTGCGGATGCAGATGTTGCCGGCGCGCCCCGAGCCGCGGGGTACCTCGTCGCCGTTCTCGTCGTAGATGACCGGGTAGATCCCGAGGGCGGCGGGACCGCAGCTGCCGGGCTTCATCGGCTCGAGGCCCGGCAACGTGCTGCCCATGAATCCGCCGGTCTCGGTCTGCCACCAGGTGTCGACGATGACGGCTTCGCGCTTTCCGACCACCTCGTAGTACCAGCGCCAGACGTCGGGCTCGATCGGCTCGCCCACCGTCGTCATGTGCTTGAAGTGGTAGTCGTACTTGGCCGGCTCCTCGGGGCCGACCTTGCGCAGCATGCGGATCGTCGTCGGTGACGTGTGGAAGATGTTCACGCCGAGGCGCTCTGCGATCCGCCACGGGCGGCCGGGGTCCGGGTAGGTCGGCACGCCCTCGTACAGGACGCTCGTGGTCCCGAGCGAGAGCGGCCCGTAGACGATGTAGGAGTGCCCGGTGATCCACCCGATGTCGGCGAAGCACCAGTAGGTGTCCTCGGGGTGGATGTCCTGGTAGTACTTGGAGGTCCCCGTCACGTAGGCGAGGTAGCCGCCGGTCGAGTGCTGGCAGCCCTTGGGCCGCCCGGTCGTCCCCGAGGAGTACATGAGGAACAGCGGCGCCTCGGCGGGCATGGACACCGGGGCGACGAGCTTGCCCTTGTAGTCGGGCATCACCTCGTCGACGAAGACGTCTCGGCCCTCCACCATCGGCGACGCCGAGGCGTACTGGCCCCGGTGGCGCCGGTAGACGAGGACCTTGTCGACGACCTGGCCCTCCTCCTTGGCGCGCTCGACCGCCTCGTCGGCCTTCACCTTGTGGTCGAGCAGCGTGCCGTTGCGGTAGTAGCCGTCCATCGTGATGAGCACCCGGCTCTCGGAGTCGGCGATGCGCCCGCCGCACGCCGCCCCGCTGAAGCCGGCGAACACCTGGGAGTGGATGACCCCAAGGCGCGCGCAGGCGAGCATCACGACCGGCAGCTCGGGGACCATCGGCATGTGCAGCGTGACCCGGTCACCGGTCTTCAGCCCGGCGAAGTCGCGCAGCATCGCCGCCGTCTCGTTCACCCGCCGGTAGAGCTCCCGGTAGGTGACGACCTGGGTCTCGTCCTCTTCGAGCTCGGGGACCCAGATCAAGGCGGCCTGGTTCGCACGGGTGCCGAGATGGCGGTCGACGCAGTTGAACGAGGCGTTCAGCTTGCCGCCGACGAACCAGCGCCAGAACGGCGGGTTCGACGTGTCGAGCGTCGTGTGCCAGTACTGGTCCCATGTGAGCAGGTCGGCGTACGCCTTGAAGCACTCGGGGAACTTGTCCTCGCTGAAGCGGTCCCGGATGGCCGGGTCCGAGGCGTTGGCCTGCCCGATGAACTTGGGCGGAGGAGAGTAGAGCTCCTCTTCCCTCCAGTGGACCGCGATCTGGGCCTCGCTGACCTGCAGGTCCTCGGCCGAGCCGGCCTGAGTGTCCTCTGCCGTCATCTCCCACCTCCTCTTGGCCACCACCCGATTGGGGCGGCCGGTCGGGGCTCTCCCGGCGAGCGGTGCCGGTCTTCCCTATCCTGCTCCCGTGGTTGGGGCGGTGCAATCGGGTGCGCGGCCGCCCGGACGCGGCGCGGTCCCCGCCGGCCCGCGCAGCGCCGCCCGGCTCCGGGCGCGGCGCACGCCCGGAGCCGATGCTGCGTGTGCGCTCAGCGCAAGCTGGCGCTCGACGACGGCGCGGGGAAGCTCATCGGCTTCCCGACGAACAGGACGTGCCTGCCTGCCATGCCGTTCACGACGCCTGCCGCCGACGTGTACCACGCGCACGCGGCCGTGATCACCCCGACGATGCCGCCGGCCTTCACCAGGTTGGTTGTGTGTGCGAAGTTGCCGATGAACAGCAGCAGCTCGGTGATCTCCAAGGTGAAGAAGACTGCCAGCACCGCCTTGTTCACGAACAGGCTCCACAGGAGCATGTAGGTGTTGAAGATGAAGAAGGCGAGCAGGATCCACCCGAGGTCGTTTGTGAGCATGTGCCCGGTGGCGTGCCCCGCCCCCAAGAGGACGTAGAGGCCGAGCCCGATCCAGAAGCCGCCGTAGGTCGAGAACGCCGTCGCGCCGAAGACGTTGCGGTTCTTGAACTCCCACATCCCGGCGAGGAGCTGACAGGTCCCGCCGTACGCGAGGGCGTACCCGAGCCAGTCCAGGCCCGTCCCCTTTGTCCACCCGGCGTTGTGCGCGGAGAGGAGGAAGGTGGTGAGCGCGAAGGCGGCCAGCCCGAGCGGCGCGGGATCGGCGGCGGTCGGGGCGCCGACGATCTCCATCTGCTGCACGGGCCTGGTCGACTCGAAGGTGGTTGCCATGTCGTGCCCTCCTTCCCGCCGGTCCTCCCGACGGGCTCGATGCCAGATGCACCACGCAGGACGCGCCGCGACGGCCCCCCCGCCTCAGGGATCCCGTGCCGGGCACGCCCCTTGCGCTGCGATCTTGATGAAACCGATTGCACCGGGCAAGACCCCTCGGGCGTCGATCGCCAGAGGGCGCATCTTGATCGCCGGACGGCCGGAGCTGGACGCCAGGCGGGCCCTGTAGGACGACGAGCGGTCGAGCCGCCCGGCAGTGTGGGAGACTGCCCCCGACGGCGCCGCCGGACGCGGCGCCACGGCATCCGGGGGGTCTGCCGCCGTTGGACGTGCCGTTCTGGGGGGCGCTCGCCGGGGTGCTCGTCGTCGTCGCCTCGGTGACGTGGTTCGGCCTTCGGACCGGGCGACGGCTCGGCACCCCCAGCCAGCGCACGACGTACGAGACCCTCCACACCGCGAGCCAGGCTGCCCCCGGGCTGCGCGGAGGGTTGACCCGTCTCAGCGCGCAGGAGGCGGTCCCTCACCTGCGGCGCCTCCTCGGGGGCGGCGTCGTCCTCGCCGACCACTCCGGGATCCTGGCGGTGAGCGACATGGACGCGGACCACGGCTCGCTGCTCGAGGCGCCGCTCGCAGCGGCCATCAGCTCCGGGAGGCCCCAGGTGCTCTCCACCCGCCAGCTCGCCTGCGGGGACTCGCTCTGCGCGCTGCAAGGAGGGGTGGTGGTCCCCCTCCTCGTCGACGGCGAGGTCGTCGGGGCGCTCGGGACGCTCGCGACGGTGGCCTCCTCCGCACTGACCAGGCTCGCCGTCGAGGTCGCGCGGTTCGTGTCCACCCAGCTCGAGCTCGCCCAGCTCGAGCGCGAGCGCTCCAGGGCGGACCAGGCAGAGCTCCGGTTCCTTCGCGCGCAGATCGCTCCCCACTTCGTCTACAACGCGTTGAGCGCGATCGAGTCGTTCATCCGCACCGACCCCGAGCGGGCGAGAGAGCTGCTCGTGGGGTTCGCCGACTTCACCCGCTACAGCTTCCGCAGCCACGGGCAATGGGTGACCATGGCAGAGGAGCTCCGGCTGGTCGACACCTACCTGGACCTCGAGCGGGCGCGCTTCGGGGACCGGCTCTCGGTCACGACGCGGATCGCGCCGGAGGTCCTCGGGGTGATGCTCCCCTCCCTCGTCATCCAACCGCTCGTCGAGAACGCCATCAGGCACGGCCTCGAGCCGAGCGAGCGGCCCGGGACGCTCTCGATCACGGTCTCCGACGACGGTGCGGAGGCCGTGGTTCGGATCGAAGACGACGGCGTCGGCGCCGACCCCGTCCGCCTGCTCGCCGCCTTGTCCGGCACCGACCCGAGCGATGCGGTCGGGCTCCACAACGTCGACGAGCGCCTCCGCGCCGTCTTCGGCGCAGAGCACGGCGTGCGGATCCGGAGCGCCCTCGGCGCGGGCACCACCGTGAGCCTTCGCATCCCCAAGCGTCACCCCGCCGCACGCGACGCCACCGCAACGGCTGGCACCAGGCGATGACAGGTCTCTCGATCCTTGCCGTCGACGACGAACGTCCCTCACTCGACGAGCTGTCGTACCTCCTCGACACCTCTGCGCTCGTCGAGCGCGTCGCGGTCGCCTCGAGCGCGACCGACGCGCTCCGGCACCTGCGTGCAGAGGAGTTCGACGCGGTGCTGCTGGACATCCGGATGCCGGGGCTCGACGGGATGGAGCTCGCGCGCGTCCTGGAGCGCTTCTCCTGCCCTCCGGCGGTCATCTTCGTCACCGCGCACGAGACGCACGCCCTGGAAGCCTTCGAGGTGGGCGCCGCCGGCTACCTCCTCAAGCCGGTCGATGCCGCGCGGCTGGACGCGGTCCTCCGCCGTGCCGTCCTCCAGCCGCGCCGGACCGAGCGGAGTGGGCACCGTGCCGAGGGCAGGGACCCAGGGGAGCTCCGTCCCAAGACCGCGGCGAATCAGGCACCGGGCACCCAGGTCGTCGCGATCGAGACGGGGAACCGGGTGCTCCTCGTCTCGCGCTCGGACATCGCCTGGGTCGAGGCCGCCGGGGACTACGTCCGCCTCCACCTGCGCGACGGGACGAGCCACCTGCTCCGGACCCCCCTTTCGACGCTCGAGGAGGAGTGGGGCGACCACGACTTCGTGCGGGTCCACCGGAGCTTCCTCGTGTCGCTCTCGGACATCTCAGAGGTCCGAAGCGACGGTGCGCACACCTCGATCCGTGTGCTCGGCCAGTTCCTGCCGGTGAGCCGCCGCCACGTCCGGGACCTGCGCGACCGGCTCGTCCGCCACGCCCGGCCCCGGGGGCGCTGAGGGAGCGTCCGCTGGACCCGACTCCCGGCGACCCGGCGCGGCGGCGGGCCGCTCAGCTCAGGAGCCCGGCGGTGTCACCTGCTCCCAGTTGCCAACCGAGGGGCGGACGTCACCGGCGGGCCCCGTCCCGAAGAGATGGAGGAGGTTCCCGGTCATCTTCGCCACGTCGCGCGCCGGACAGGGCCCCGGCGACGGCTCGCAGATCGACAGCCGGGAGATCCAGCTCACCGTCCCGCTCTCGAAGATCCCCGCCTTGCTCGTGGGATCCGTGTAGTAGGTCATGTCCGAGTAGGTGCTCCCGTCCCACGACCCTTGGTTCGTGTAGGCGCTCGTGAGGGGGATCGGCGAGTGCCCGAGCACCTGGAGATCCGAGGGCGCGCTGGAGGGGTCCACGTGCTGGATGTCCGAACGGATGACGTCGGGGATCTGTGTCCCCTTCTTCAACCCGGTGCCCGCGAAGATCCACGCGGAGGGGTCGTAGACGACGAAGGGGAGCGGAGCAGCGCTTGTCGCGACGTAGCCGCTGTACTCGCCGCCGATGAACCCTGTCGGCGGCCAGTTCGTCGGTGGTGTCGCGAAGGTGTTGCCCGTGACTGTGCGTGTGCGCCCGGATCCCCTGAGGGGGTCCTCTGTCGGGTTTCGGTAGTCGACCTCCTCGCGGTCTGGACCGATGGGCGATGGCTGCAGGCGGGCGTGCCGCACCAACGGCGCGGCACCGAGGAAGGCGACGTTCACCCCGCGTGCCACGGCACGCTCGACCGCCTCGCGTTCGACGGTGGTCCACAGCTCGTCGTGCCCGAGCGACAGGTACACCTTGTGACGAGCGACGATCCAGGGGTGCTCGGAGACGGTGATGTCCGTGACGTAGGCGGCGTCGAGCCCGTGCTGCTCCATGAAGCGGACGAGGGGGTACTCGTCGCCCAGGAAGTCCGACGCGCCCTCGCCTGTCTGCATCGGACGGTCGAACGAGACGATGCGGGCCCGGTTGCACGGCGGGTACGAGCTCGTCTGCCCAAGGGTGCACGGACCCTGGCCCTGGTAGTACGTGTAGCCCCCGTAGGTGTTCCACCCTTCTTCGGTCAGGCTCCGCGCGACGACCAGGTAGGTGGCACGGCTCTCCGGGTCCCAGATCGTGAGCAGGACGTAGCTCTGCTGGCCGCCGCTGCCGACGAGCTTGAGGAGGTAGTCACCCTGGACGAACGCCCTGGTGACCGTGAAGGTGAGGGATCGGCGCCAGTTGTCGCAGCTCACCATGTTCACTCCCGGGGTCAGCGTGCACGGCGGCTGCAGACGGCCACGGATCTTCCCCGACTCCCAGATCTGTCGTGCCCCCTTCCCCTGGTAGTAGCCCATCCGGTAGGCGATCACGCGGAAGGTGGGTGCTGTCGTGGTGACGTACAGGCCGACCCGCTGCCCGACCGCGGCGTAGGTGGTGCTCGCCCACCCCTGGATCGAGCCCGTGGGTGGCTCGTGCGTGATCTCCCAGGAGGTCGTGCCGGGCCTGCGGTTCTCGGCCACGATCGCAGGAGACACCACCCCGTCGGGACCGAGGTAGACCTTGCCATGGGCCGGCGCGTGACGAGTGCCGTCGGAGCGCCCGTGCCCGCCGGCTGCCCCTGCGACCGCTCCACCGATGCCCGATGCGCCGACGCCCGACGCGGCGAGGAGCACGGCCAGCGCGCCCGCGCCGAGCACGCGGGGCACCCTGGGCATGAGCTGACCGGTCGCACCTGGGGGCGGCACCGCCCGATGATGGCACCTGCGCGCGACCACGGGTCCTCGCCCGAAGAGGCAGCCCCGGTGGCAATCCTGCACCCCGTCGGGTATGGCTCTTTGCGTGAACCCCATCGAGCTCACCCTTCGCCGGATCGACGCCTTCCAGCAGTCGCACCGGGCGATCGGCATCGTCTTCGCCATCACGAAGAAGTACGGGAACGACAACGGCGGGTCGCTCGCCGTGCAGCTGACCTACGCGCTCTTCACGACCGTCTTCCCCCTCCTCCTGCTGCTCGAGACGATCCTGGCGCTCGTGCTCGCCCACGCACCCTCGGCCCGCCATGCGGTCCTCAGCTCCACCTTCGGCGAGTTCCCGATCGTGGGACGGCAGCTCTCGCAGAACATCCACGTCATCAAGCACAACTCCGCCTTCGGCCTGGCCATCGGGATCGTCGGTCTCCTCTACGGCTCGACGGGACTGGCCGGCGTGGGCCTCTACACGATGGAGCAGGTGTGGAGCATCCCGAAGGCCGCGCGCCCCGGCTACCTCACCCGGATGGTCCGCAGCCTCCTTTTCCTGGGACTCCTCGGGCTTGGCGTCCTCGTCAGCACGGCCCTCGCGGGGTTCGGGACCTTCGGGCGCCACGAAGCCTGGTCCGCCGTCGTCGCAGAGATCCTCGCCGCCGCCGTCAACGTCGCCCTGTACATCGCCGCGTTCCGGGTCCTCACGCCCAAGCAGGTCACCTCGAGGAGCCTCATTCCGGGCGCGGTCTTGGCGGGCGTCGTGTGGACCGTGCTGCAAGGGCTCGGCAGCTACGTCGTCGGCCACTACCTGCGCAACGACAACGCCGTCTACGGCCTCTTCGGGATCGTCCTCGGCCTCATCGCATGGCTCTACCTCGGCGCGCAGGTCACCGTCTACGCGGCCGAGGTCAACGCGGTGCTCGCACGGCGGCTCTGGCCGCGGGGCATGGTGCAACCGCCGCTCACCGAGGCGGACCAGCGTACAGTTGCGCTCCAGGTGACCCGGAACCAGGGACGTCCCGAGCAGGAGGTGATCACCCGCGTGCGAGGCCGGCCGATGAGCCAAGCCGAGTACCTGTCCGCCGGCCGCCAGCTCGACCCCGACGCCGTGGGGACCGAGTACCGGGTTCCGACGGACGCGCCCACACCGGTTGACCACGCCTCGGTGAGGCGCACGCCGCCCACCGGGCCATGACGGAGCGGACCAAGCGGGTGGCAGCCGTCGCGGTGATCGCGCTCGCCGTCGTCGCGGCGATCCTCCTCATCGGTGCCATCACCGGCCCGCGGCGCGCCACCTCCTACGGAGCCGGTTACGAGTGGGGCTACCGAAACGCCGGAGCGAAGGCCCCGAGCTGTACCCGGGCGGAGATGGTCACGGCCGGCCCAGTGTCCGACCCACGCCTCCCCCGCGCCCGCCTGACAGGCGACGACGCGCCGCACGCCCGCTTCTCCCGCTGGCGCGCAGGGTGCCTGGCGGGCGCGCGGGCAGAGATCAGGAGCCGCTGACACCCTGAGCAAGCATTCGCCGACGTCTGCCTCACGAATGCCCTCGCCCATAGGCGCAGAACGCCGAAGATGCTTCGGTAGCTGGTCGGGCTGGCCGGATTTGAACCGGCGACCTCTTGACCCCCAGTCAAGCGCGCTAACCAAGCTGCGCCACAGCCCGTGTGTCCTTCGACCCTCCTACCGGATCGGCCCTCTTCCCTGGACGGTCCTCCCCACTCCTCCTCGATGGGCCCGAGGCCGGCCCGTGTGACCCTTCAGAACCCCGGAGCCTACCGGACCGATCGCACCACCCTTGATCCCGTCGGCGAGGTACGGCCCGAGGTGGACGAGGAGCTGGTAGTGGGACGCTGACGTCGCGCGGCAGGAGCCAGTCGGCAGGTGCGTTGACGTCGTTGTGGCGAAGGGCTCCTCTTCAGGTGCGGCCCGCGTGTGCCGCATATGCGTATAGTTAGGCGCATGCCACGCCTGCAGGTCTATCTTCCTGACGAGCTGTACCGCGCTGTGAAGGAGCGCGAGCTCCCCGCATCAGAACTCCTCCAGGGAGCGGTTCGTGCCGAGTTGCGCCGCCGAGCGATCCTCGAGGAGACGGACCGCTACCTGTCTGAGCTCCTCGAGGAAGTGGGAGAGCCCTCGCCTGCAGCAGTGGCTCGAGCTGAGCGGCTTGCCCGGCGTGTACGTGGAGGGAAGGCCGGATCGTCCAAGGCGAGCTGAGGTGCTCGTCCTCGACTCAGGGGGAGTGAGCTTCCTCGCCAGGCGGAACCAGGATGCAATCGCCACCATCCGCGCGCTTGTCCGAGAGGGAGCGTGGCCACCGCTCATTCCTTCGGTTGTCCTCGTCGAATCCGTTTCGGGACGTCAGCGGGACGACGCCGCTGTCAACCGGCTGCTCAAGACCTGCGATGTCCGCGAGGAACTGCCAGTGCGGCTCGCTCGCCGTGCCGGCGAGCTCCGCCACCGCGCGCGCAGTGGCTCGGCGGTCGACGCCATCGTCGTCGCCAGCGCCGAGCCGGGCGGCATCATCCTCTCCGGCGACGTCGAGGACCTCAGGGCACTCGCCTCGTACGCCACAGGTGTCCGCATCGAAGGCGTCTGAGGTCGCGCATCGTCACGAGCACCCGGGGGCCTTCCGCGTCTCCGAACGCCGGCCGAGAGACACCTCGGGGTGCGTGCCGGCCTACGCGACCGCACAGGGTCGCCCGGCGCGCAGTCTCACTCGGGCGGGGACCCGTCGGCGGAGATCGCGTCGCTCGCCCGGAAGGCAGTCCCCCCAGATGTGAAGGTCAGGATGGCGGTAGCAGTCGACCCCGGACAGGTTCGTTGTAGTGGATCATGCCCTGACAGTCGGCGGGGTGGTGGATGGCAACCTCGTCCATGGAAGGTGGCCCCCCCGCTTCGGGCCGCAGGCTCCCAACGGCACCGCTCGGCGTGGACCCGGGGCCTGCCGTCGGTGCCGGTGGGCACGGTCCGGACGGCCGGCATCCGCCCGAGGCGCGAGGCCACTTCTCAGCGCAGCTCCATGCTGGGCACGGCACCGTCGAGGAGCCGCAGGAGCCGTCGCACCGTCGGCGAGGCGCCGCGTACCTGCACCGGGCGACCGCGCGCACCGAGCCCTCCGAGCACCGTGAGCCCGCGGTGGTCGATGAAGCCGAGCCGGGAGAGGTCCACCACCGGGACCTCGGCGCCGCCGTGGACGTGGAGGAGCTGTGCGAAGCGGGGAGCGCTCAAGGTGTCCACCTCGCCGGCCACGGCGAGCGCGTCGCCGTCGGCGAAGAGCTGGAAGCTCGGCCGTCCGAACCCAGGTGACAGGACCGGGTGCAAGGCGGCGAGGTCCGCCATCCGCCTGCCGGGGACCCGGGTGCGGTCGAAGTAGCAGACCCCGGTGATCGGGAGTCGCTCCTGGAGCCGGTCCGCGACGGCCTCCCACGCGAGCCACGCGGCGAACTCCTCGTCGGTCCCGTCGGCCAGGCGGGTGTTGTCCGCGACCACGCAGATCCCTGAGTACCCGTCGCGAAGCGCCGCTCCCAGCAGGTCCTCGAAGCCCCGGCGCAGGGCGGCAGTGTCGGGGAAGGCGCGGTAGGCGGCGTCGACGGTCGACAGGTGCAGCACCCCCCGCTCGAGCAGCTCGCCATACCCCTCACGGGCCGCGAGGCGGTGCGCCTGCTCGGCGGAGTCGGCGACGAAGTGCAGCTGCTCGCCGCGCGCTGCTGCAGCGGCGAACGAGCGAGCGGCGACGGACACGAGGGTGTCGGCAGACTCGCCCCTCCACGCGACGTGGTCGTGAGGTCTCAGGTCCGAGGGCTTCCTCGCGGTGAAGTGTCTTCGCATGGTCCAGGTCGCTCCCTCGGCCGACCTGGAAGGACTGTACCAGGCGGGTGCGAGAACTCCGCGCGCGGACGGTCAGTCCTTGGCGTCGGCGAGCACGCTCGCGAGGCCCCCCGCCTCGATCACTCGGCGCACGACACCTCTGGCCCCACGCACCGAGAGGAGCCTGCCGCCCGACGGCCTGCCGGCCCCCAGCAGCACGGAGAGCCCGGCTGCGTCGATGAACTCGAGACCGGTGAGGTCGATGACGAGGGCGTGGCCGTCGAGGCCGGCGAGCACCTCTGCCAGCCGGGCGGCCGACGTGCTGTCCAGCTCGCCGGAGATGGCGACCTCACGCGCGCCCGGTGCACGGCCCGGTGAGACGGTGACCGTCCACGTGCTCGATGTCGGTTCCCTGTGCATCTCGACCCCGCTGTGCATCTCGACCCCGCTGTGCATCTCGACCCTTCTGCCTCCGGGCGGCGCGGCACCACCTCCCACGGAGGGGGCGGTGTCGCGACGCGTCCTGTGCTGTGGAGTGGACGCACAGGAGAACGCCGCCGGGGGTCCGACCTCACGGTCTTCCCCCACTGTGGGGGTCAGCGGGCTCGCGCCGCGCGGCGATGAGCGGCTCAGTCCAGGGCGAAGACGACCGTCACGCGCGAGGTGACCACCTCGGACCCGGCTTGCAGCGGCACACGAGGCGCCGCGACCCCGACGGAGCTGAACTCGGGCGGAGGGACCGGTGTTGTTGTCGATGTGACGGTCACGTCGTGGATCGAGCAGATCCCCCCGAGGCGCCGGCCCGCCGACGCGGCGATCGCCGTCGCGTGCCCAACTGCCTGGCGCACGGCTTCGGCGCGGGCGCGCCGCTGCGCGCCCAGCGGCTTGGCGAGCGAGAACGTCAACGAGTCGATCCTCGTGTCGTTGCCGCCCGCAGCGACCGCGGCGTCGATCAGGGCGCCGGCGCCCGAGAGCTTCGTGACCCTGGCGACCACCGTGTCGTCGACGGCGTAGCCGGTCACCGCGCCACCTGTGGCCGCGTACTCGGGCTGGATCGTGAGGTCCGCCGTCTGCAGGTCGCGCGTCGCGAGCCCGCCCGACGACAACGCCCGCAGCACCGCCGTCGTCGCGGCGTCGTCGGCAGCGAGCGCGCTGCTCGCCGTCGACCCGCTGGCATGGACGTCGAGGCTCATCGTGAGCAGGTCCGGCGTCACCGGGACCACGCCCCTGCCGGTCACGGTCACCTTGGGGATCCCCGCTCCGCAGCGCACGGCGGGGCGCGGCGGGACGCCAGCCGCGCCAGCCGCGCGGCCGCCCCCCGAGGCGATGGCCGCGCTCAGGGCCGCGCCCGCCACGGCGAGCACCACGGCACCCGCACCGGCCGCCACACGTGCCCACGGTCCCTCCAGCAGACGGCTCATGTCGCCTTCACCTCCAACTCGAGCGCCCAGGTCGCCACGTGGCCTGTCGCTGCCGCCGACCCGACCCGAGCCCCCCGGACGCGTGCAGCGGAGACGAGGATCACCGTGACGGGGGTGCGGACCTGGACGACGAAGCGCTCGACTCCGGTCCGGGGCGGCGTCGCCCGCACCACGACCGGATGCGGACCGTGGGAGACGGAGGCCCCTGCGACCGAGGGAACGGTCCATCGCCATGTCCGGCTCGTGACCGGGAGCGCGACGACCACCCGGTCCCCCGCGCGCACGACGAGCGTCCGCCCGAAGCGTGGTGGTGCCGGCACCGGTGCGACGCTGCTGAAGGTGGCCGCAGCGCCAGCCGCGCGTGCCGCGTCGCCGGCTGCGTTCCTGAGCGCCACTGCGGCCGTGCCGGTCGCGAGCCTGCCGCAGCTTCGGACCGTGCGGGAACCCAGCACGCAGCTCGCCTGCCCGGAGAGCTCGGACCGCGGCGTCGTGCCCGTTCGCAGGCCCGTCGAGGCCGACCCGCCGAGCACCTGCAGGACGCCGAGGGCGAGCGAGAGGAGGAGGGCCACCGCTCCTGCACCCGCGCCGAGGCGCCTCCGTCGTGCACGCCGCGCCCGGACGGCGCCGAGGACGTTCGCCCGGACGCGAGCGTGGTCGACGCCCCGAGCCCCGTCCTCGGGCACGCGCAGCGCATCCTGGCGCAGCGCGGCACGGAGAAGCTCCTCGAGCCGGTCGGGCTCAGTCATCGGCGAGCACCCGAGCGCCCGGCGCCTGCGCGCCGGCGACGTCCGCCAGACGCCGCGCGAGGGTGGTGCGCGCCTTGGAGAGCTGCGACTTCACGGTCCCAGGCGCACACGAGAGCGCCTTGGCGACCTCGGCTTCGGAGAGGTCCGCGTAGTAGCGCAGCACGACAGCCTCCCGCTGTCGTGCAGGGAGGGCGCGAACGGCGTCGAGCACGACGAGCACCTCGCTTGCCCGCTCCACCTCTGAGCCCGCTGCCGACGTGGCGTCGGCCGTCCAGACCGCCCGGTAGCCGCGTTGCTCGCTCAGGCGGCGCCTCCCTCTGGAGCGGCACTGGTTCACGACCGCCGCGCGGAGGTACGCGCCGGCTCGCTCGGGGTGGCGCAGCCGTCGCCAGCCGACGAACGTCCGCAAGAACGCTTCTTGGACCGCTTCCTCTGCTTGCCCAGGGTCGCCCAACAGCATCGTGGCGAGCCGGCAGAGCCCGCGGTAGTGGGCGTCGAAGAGCGCGCCGAGCACGTCCTCCCGGTCGCTCACGGCCGGCGGGCTCCCGACCCGTTCGGCGACCGCGACGAGCGCGCCCTCACCCACACCTTCGACGACGCACGACGGGCACGCGGGGTTGCCTCAGATGTGGTGCGCGACCCATGTGATCCCCTGGAAGGCGCGGTAGCCGAGGTAGATCACCGAGGCCACCAGCATCAGCTTGAAGTACCAGGGGACGGGCTTCCTCACCTCTTCGACGAGCGGCGTGCCGCAGGTCGGGCACTCGCCGTCGTCGGTGAGGTCCTCCTCCTCGACGATCTCCTCGCACTCCTCACACCACGGCACGACGCCCTCCGACTAGCGGTGCGCGGTCGTCATCGTCCGCCGATCCGCACGCGGAGCTTGACCGGCGTCGGGCCGAGCTCGAAGCGTTCCCGCAGCCCCCGCTCGAGGTAGCGGAGGTAGGTCGGCGGCAGCTTGCCGGTGCAGAAGAGCGTGAACGTGGGGGGATCGACGGCGCCCTGGACCCCGTAGCGGACCCGTGCCCTCGGCGCCGGGTGCGCCTGCTGGATGTCCTGGAGCGCTCGGTTCAGGGCCCCGGTCGGGATGCGGCGGTGGTACGCCTCGACGGCGGCGTGCAGCGCCGGCAGGATCCTGTGGACCCCGCGCCCGCTCTTGGCGCTGACGCGCAGCACCGGGGCCGTCCCGAGGAACGCCAGCCTGTCCCCGACGCCTGCGAGCACCTCCTCACGTTCCTCTGGCGCGACGAGGTCCCACTTGTTCAGCACGACCACGGCCGGGCACCCAGCCGCGCCGATGCGCTCGGCGAGACGCTGGTCCTGGTGGGTGGCGCCGACCGCCGCGTCGAGGACCAGGAGCGCGATGTCCGCCAGGTCGAGCGCCTCGAGCGCCCGGAGGGTCGAGTAGGCCTCGACGCCGCGGTCGGTGCGCGAGGGGCGTCGCATGCCGGCGGTGTCGACGAAGCACAGTGGCCCGTCCTCGGTCGTGATCACCGTGTCGATGGCGTCGCGCGTCGTCCCGGGGAGGTCGTGGACGATCGACCGCTCCTCGCCGATGAGGCGGTTGAACAGCGTCGACTTCCCGGCGTTCGGACGGCCGACGAGCGCGACGCGCGCCGCGTGGTCCTCCGGGGTGCCGGCGGGAGGCGCCGCTCCTCCCCCGTCGTCGGGCACGGCACCCAGGGTGCGCAGACGGTGCACGATCTCGTCGAGCAGGTCGCCGGTGCCACGGCCGTGCAGGGCGCTCACCGGGAACGGGTCCCCCGCCCCCAGCCCGAGGAGCTCCCACGCCCGCGGCTCGCGCGAGGCGTCGTCGACCTTGTTCGCCACGAGCAGCATGGGCGTGCCTGACCGGCGGACCGCACGCACGGTCTCGTGGTCCTCGTCGGTCGGGCCGACGGTCGCGTCCACGACCACGAGGACGAGGTCGGCCTCGGCGTAGGCCCGCTCGGCCTGGGCGCTCACCTTGGCGTCGAGCGCGTCCTTCGACCGGAGCCACCCGCCCGTGTCCACCACCACGAACGGGACGCCGGCCCACTCGGCCTCGAGCACCTTTCGGTCCCGAGTGACCCCGGGCTCCTCCTCGACCACGGCCACCCGTCGCCCGACGATGCGGTTCACGAGCGACGACTTGCCCACGTTCGGACGCCCTGCGACCACGACGACCGGACGCGCACCGCGTGCCGCCCCCGACGCGTGCCGGGCGCCTCGGGCCGACCCCGCGACCGAAGAGCCGGTCGTGGTCATCTCCCCCGCTCCAGCGCCTCGCGCAGCGAGCGCCCGTCCGACGGCACCACCTCGACGGCACGCGGGAGGTCCGAGAGCGTCAGGCCGTCGAGGAAGCGCCCCTCCGAGAGGCACGCGTCCGGGAGGAGGTAGCGCTCGTCCTCGGGCTCGCGTGCCAGGGCCGCCGCGAGGTCGTGGCCGGTGAGCAGCCCCGCCACCTTGATGTTGCCGCCGAAGAACTCGTGCTCGACGGGGAGCACGCGCACGTCCGGCACGCGCGCGAGCAGCGGCCCCAGGACCTCGGCGCCGTAGCCGCCGGTGAGGACGGTCGTGCGCCGGCCCTCCCGCCGGGAAGGCCGCGAGGCGCCGTCACGCCCGGCGGGGGCGCGCGCGGCGCGGTACCCGGCCGCGGGCGCCCCCTCGACCCAGGAGAAGAAGCCCGGGCGCACCCCGAACGCCGCGCCGTCGTCTCCCGAGAAGGCCGCCTCGAAGGCGCGGGCCATCCCGATCCCGTTCTCGTGCTGGGGGAAGCCGTCGTAGGCGGCAGCTGGGGGGAAATCCCAGCCGGCGAGGAGGTAGTACTCGTCGGAGGCGTGCACGAGGCGCCGTCCGAGCGCACCGAGGTAGACCTCCTGCCAGCGGGCGACGGCACCGCACACCGCCGCCGCCTCTTGGGGCGTGTGCGCGCGCAGCTCCGGCTCGTGCGAGTACCGCGACACGCCGAGCGGCACCACGCCCAGCGTCGCGAGCTGCGGGTACCGGTCGAGGACGGTGAGCAGCGTGTCCTCGAGGACGGGCCCGTCGTTCACGCCGGGGCACACCACGATCTGCCCGTGCACCTCGATGCCACCCTCCAGCAGCACCCGCAGCCAGCGGAGGCTCGTCGCGCCCTTGGGGTTCCGAAGCATGCGGGCGCGGACGTCGGGGTCGGTCGCGTGGATCGACACGAAGAGCGGCCCGAGCCGTTCCTCGAGCACGCGCTCGGCGTCGAGCTCGGTGAAGCGCGTGAGGGTGGTGAAGTTCCCGTAGAGGAAGGACAAGCGGTAGTCGTCGTCCTTCAGGTAGAGGCTCCTGCGCATCCCCTTGGGGAGCTGGTGGATGAAGCAGAAGGCGCAGTGGTTGTCGCAGGTGCGCACCCGGTCGAACACGGCGGACTCGACGGCGACGCCGAGCGGCTCGCCGGCGGCCTTGGTGACCCGGAGGGCGACCTCCACAGGCGGGGTCCCGACGCGGCCCGGCCTGCGGACGCGCAGGTCCAGCACCTCGTCGTCGACGAGGGCGTGGTACTCGATGACGTCGCGAGGGACCCGCCCGTTCAGCGAGAGGAGCTCGTCGCCGACGCCGAGGCCGGCGCGCGCTGCGGGGGACGCCTCGGCGACGGCCGTCACCTTTGGCGCCGACATGGGACCAAGGCTACCCGGGTTCCCTGCGCCAGCGGGCCCGGCGGCGGCACCCTGCCAGACGCGGCGCGCCGGTAACCTGGGGCTCGTGGCCGTCGAGCGGGTGATCCTGGCGCAGCCGCGGGGCTTCTGCGCGGGCGTCGAGAAGGCGATCAAGGCCCTGGCCTGGATGGTCCGCGTCTTCGATCCGCCTGTCTACTGCTACCACGAGATCGTCCACAACCAGCTGGTGGTGGAGCAGTTCCGGGCGCAGGGGGTCGTGTTCGTCGACGACGTGACGGAGGTGCCGCCGGGCTCCCCGCTCATGCTGAGCGCCCACGGCACCGCGCCGGAGGTCGTCGCCGCGGCGCGCCAGCGCGGCGGCGTGGTCGTCGACGCCGTCTGCCCTCTCGTGACCAAGGTCCACCACGAGGTGAAGGTCCGTACCGGCAAGGGGTTCACCGTCCTGTACGTCGGTCACGCCGGGCACGAGGAGGCGATCGGGACGATGGCGGTCGCCCCGGAGTCCGTGCACCTGATCGAGAGCGAGGCGGACCTCGACGCGCTGGGCGACCTCGGCGACCGCACGCCCGTCGCCCTCTTGGCCCAGACGACGCTCAGCCACGACGAGTGGCAGGGGCTCATGGAGGAGGCCAAGCGCCGGTTCCCGGAGCTGTGGCTGCCCAGCCGCAGCGACCTGTGCTTCGCGACGACGAACCGCCAGGCCGCGCTCAAGGCGGTGGCGGGGCAGGCCGACGCCATCGTCGTCATCGGTTCGGCCAACTCGTCCAACACCGTCGCGCTCGAGAAGGTCGCGAGAGCCTCGGGATGCCGGCACGTCGTGCGCGTGAACCGTCCCGAGGAGCTCCCCGGAGACCTCGAGGGCGTCGTCGGCGTCACCGCCGGGGCCTCGGCGCCCGAGGCGGTGGTCGAGGCCGTGGTCGCGCGGCTCGCCCCGCTGCACGGCGTGTCCGTCGTGCCCGTGACCACCGAGGACGAGTACTTCCCGCCCCCGCCCGAGCTGCGCGAGCTCCTCCGGGCGCTGGCGCAGGCCCTGGCCCTCACGACCGGGGCGCCGCCGGGGGCGCCGCTCGACCCGGTCGGCGAGGACCGCGGCATCTCTGCCGCCGAGCTCCTCTCGATGGCCGACGCCGTCCCGGCCGCCTGAGGCCCCGCCCACCTCACCCGAGGCCCGACCCACCCCGCCCGAAGCTCCCCGCCGCCGACCCCCCCTTGGGCTCACGCCGCCCACCCATCCCGACCACGAAGGGAGGACCCTGTGCCAAGCGTCTCCGACGGCCGCCGCTCCCGGCTCGCCGCGCTCCAGCGTCTCGCGATCGAGAGCGCGCGCCGCGAGTTCGACGCCCGCTACCCCGACCTCGCCCTGTCCCCCGTCGTCGCGCTCATCTGCGCCTACGAGGAGGAGGCGAACCTCGGGTCGGTGCTCGCCAGGCTCCCCGCCAAGGCTTGCGGGCTCGAGGTGACGCCCCTCGTGGTCGTCGACGGCGGGGAGGACGGGACCGAGCGTGTGGCGAGGGAGGCCGGGGCGGTGACGTTCGTGTTCCCGACGAACCTCGGGCACGGGGTGGCCCTGCGGGTCGGGTACGACCTGTGCGTGACGGGCGGGGCGCGCTACGTGGTCACCCTCGACGCCGACGGCCAGAACGATCCCGCGGAGATCGAGACGATCCTGCAGCCCCTCGTCGACGACGAGGCCGACTTCGTCGTCGGGTCGCGCCGGCTCGGCGAGGACCGCACCGCCGACCGCTACCGCAAGGTCGGGGTGCGATGGTTCTCCTGGCTCATGAACCTCCTCATGGGCTCGTCGCTCACCGACACCTCCAACGGCTACCGCGCGCTCCGGGCGTCGATGCTCGCCGACGTCGCGCCGCGCCTCGAGCAGGACCAGTACCAGACGGCCGAGCTCTTGATCACCGCCATGAGCCGGGGGTGGCGGGTCACCGAGCGGCCCACCGTCTGGCACGAGCGCGCCTCGGGCACCTCGAAGAAGGGCGCCAACTGGGTCTACGGCCTGCGCTACGCGGCGGTCGTGCTGCGGACCTGGCAGCGCGAGCGGGGCCTCAGCGGCACGTTCCTCGGCCGCGGGCAGGGCTTCAGCGCCCGCGGCTGAGGACGCGGGCGCACCGGCAGGCTCGCGCCTGCCGGTGCGCCCGGCCTCGCTGGGTGGCGCCCGGGCGCCGGACCTCCGTCAGTTCGGGCTGGGACCGGGGCCGTGGCGGGGCCCCGGGGGGACCGCGAGCCGGTTCACGCTCGTCCCCCAGTTGGCCTCAAGGTCGCGGGTGCCGCCACAGGTGAATGTGGCCTCGAACTGTGTGACCGTGCAGCGCTGGTTGATCATCTCGGCGGCGAAGTAGAACGTCCCCCCTGTCGCGACCGAGGTCGAGTAGTCGCCCCACCTCGGGCGGTCGTATGTCGCTGTGTACTCGCTGAAGCCGTCCTCGGGACCGACGCCTGCGCGCGCGAGGTGGAGCGTCGGTGTCGGTCCTCCCGGGGTGAGGAACGAGTACCCCGTCGAGGGGAACATGCTCGACCCCATCATGGCGTAGTCCATCACGCCCGCCCCGCCGTTCGTGAAGGCGATCGAGGGGAAGAAGTCGTTCACCCCGTTGGCCCACAGGAACCCCGAGCGCGCGCCCGCGACGCTGAGCGACGGGCCGGAACCTTGCGGGGTCACGCGGAACCACGCGATCGCAGCCGTGCTCCCGTTCGGGGCCGCCGTGTTCAGGGCCCCCCAGACGGACCCGTCAGCCGGGTCGAAGGCGGCGGTGGTGATCCGGTCTGTATTGGTCGCGACCATGCCCTCCCCTGTTGGCCAGGCGATCGGTGTGCGTCCGGTCAATGTCTTCCACAGCGTGCCGAGCGGATGCGGTCCGAGCTCTTGGGTCGCGAGCGCCTCGGAGTCCGTGCTCGTCCCGTGCACTGTGGCGTGCGGCGGCTCGGCGTAGGGAACGGTCCCCACGACGCTGAGCGCCCCTGTGACGTGAGGCCCGCCGGTGGTCACCGCGTCCGTGTTGGTGAACTGCCACACGGCGACCCCGTTGCTCCCGCTTGTCGTGAATGTGGTCGTGGACATCGCGTAGAAGGTCCCGCCTGTGGCTGTCACGTACGCACCGTCCGAGACGGCGGGGGCGATCGAGTACCACGGGCAGATGACCTGTGTCGGCTCGCCGTACCCCGGTGTGTTGTAGGGGCAGGTCGGGTTCCCGGGCTGGGCCACCGTGTCACCGAGGTGCCCCCAGTAGATGGGGGAGGCGATCCCCTTCAGGAGGTCCGCCTTGCTCAGGACGTACTCCGTCGCCACCCCCCCGAGCGGGTGGCTCCCTGCGAGGGTGTACTCGTTGGTCGAGATGAAGACCGCGTTGGCGTTGACCCCGAGGAGCGGCTGGTCCCCGTAGCAGGGGTTCGCCGGGCCTGTCGGCGCGGCTCTGGTCGGCAGTGTGGACGGCGGCAGGTTGTTGCAGCGGTCGATGCCCTGGGCGTTGTACTGGTCCGGGATGAAGTACGAGATCCATGTCCCCGCCGGGGATGTCGACGTGCTCACAGCCACGAACTCGCCCGCCCAGCCGAAGCTCGAGCCATCGGCCTCTGTGAGCCAGATCTGGCTCGCGAACCACCGGTCCGACTGCGGGTCGAAGTAGCAGCGCGGGTCGCCCTGCACGCTGTAGGAGCTTGTGCCGGCTCCGCCGAAGACCTCGGGCGCGCCGAAGAGGTCCTCGAGCGCCATGCCGTTCGCACTCAGGGGGGTCATCGAGGCGGTGTAGAGCTGCACCACCATGTTGTTGACCTCCATCACGTAGCCGTTCCCGGCACAGAGTCCCTGGTCAGGTGGCTCGATGTCGACGCCTGGAAGCGGCTGCGGCTGCCCTGTCGCGTAGACGGGGTGGAGGACTCCCTGCCCGTAGGCGTCGATCCCCGCCGTCGAGGTGAGCCCGGGAGTCGGGCCGGCCAGCGTCCCCGGACGGCCTGTGCCCGGCCCGCCACCGCCGACGTGGCGCCGGCCCGGCGGACCTGCGGCACCGGGGCCCGGCGGCACCGGCGGCCTGGACCCGCTGCCCGAGCCGACAGGGGCCGTGCTGCGCGGTGTCTCGCCCACGTCGGGGATGCTCGGGCGCGCGGCCTTGGCGGCTGTCCTGGTCAGCGCGGTGGACCCGCCGGCCGCGACGGTCGCCGACGGCCCGGCCGGCCGTGTCGGGCTCCACTTGGTCGTGCCGACGATCCGGACGTCGGCACCCGCCGGTGTGAGCGTGAACGTCTCGGCTCGGGGTCCCGGGTGGTGGCCGGGGGGCTGGGGCGGAGGCTGCGCGCCTGCCTGCAGCGCGGGAGCCCCGAGCAGCCCGAGGGCGAGCGCCCCTCCTCCGATCAGCACACGTGCAAGCCTGTGTCTCATCCCACCCCTTCCTTGGATCGTCTCGTGGTGCGTGGCGCCGCGCTCGTGTCCGGTCGGCGGCAGTCCCCTTCCGGGGCCGTCGGGACCGAGCTCCCCCTCCCCCTTCTCTCCCCTCTGTCTCCCTTCCACTCGTTATTTCACTGACGGTGCAAGCGCTGACGTGGCGCGCCCGTTTCTACACCCGGCCGCGCGGCGCGTCAACGGTTTGCGGTCACGCGCCGTCGTCGACCCTCGAGCTCCAGGCGTGCCTCGTCGTAGGCGGCCTGGATTGCCTCGCGCAGCTGCTCGGTCGCCGCGTGGACGGCGCTTCGAGGGACGCGCCCGCTCTCGGTTGGCGGTGGCGGGCTGATCGGCTCGCCGGCCACGACCGTGATCCTCGTGGGCCGCGGGATCCGCCGCCCCTTCGGCATGGCGACGTCGGAGCCGCCGATCCCGATGGGGACGACCGGCGCTTGCGTCCGGGCGGAGAGGAACGCCGCTCCTTCGTGGAGCGCCCCGACCTCCGGGCCTGCCTCGCGCGTCCCTTCGGGGAACAGCACGAGCAGCTGGCCGCGCTCGAGCACCTCCTGGGCGCGTCGCATCGCCTCTCGGTCGGCGGCCTCGCGGTGCACGGGGAAGGCGCCGAGCGCCTCGAGCAGCCTCCCGAGAGGTCGGCGCTCCCACAGCTCGTCCTTCGCCATGAAGAAGAGCTTCCTCCGGGTGAGGAAGGCCGAGAAGGCGAAGTCGGCGAACGACCGGTGGACCGGCGCGAGGATGGCCGGCCCTTGCAGGGGGACATGGGCACGCCCTCTCACGACCGGCCGGAACCACGCCCCGACGACCGTCGTGAAGACGAGGCGCGCTGCGACGTACCACAGGGAACGGCGCGTGTCGATCGCCGGCCTGGCGGGCACTCGGACCGGGCTCACGCCAGCCACGAGAGGATCTCGTCGATCACGTCCTCCACACGGCGACCCGTCGTGTCGAGGAGCCGCGCGTCCTCTGCGACGGCGAGCGGGGACGCCGAACGCGTGCGGTCCAGCTCGTCACGGCGTGCGACGCCCTCGGCCGCCTCGTCGCGGCGCCGGCGGGCGCGCTCGTCGGGCGCGGCGGTCAGGAACACCTTGAGGTCGGCGCCCGGGAACACGACGGTGCCGATGTCACGCCCCTCCACGACTCCCCCTCCGTGGCGAACCGCCCACGCGCGCTGGCGCTCGACGAGCGCGGCACGCACCGCGGGGATCGCCGCCACGGCCGACACGGCGCGGTTCACCTCTGGGGTCCGGATCGCCCCGGTCACCACCTCACCGTCGATGACGGTCTCCGGCGGCCCGGGGTCGATCACCGCGCGGCGCGCGAGCTCGGCCACCGCGGGCGCGTCGTCCGGGGCGATCCCGCGCGCGAGCGCAGCCCAGGCGACGGCGCGGTACATCGCCCCGGTGTCGAGCCGGTCGATCCCGAGGCGCGTGGCGATCCCGCTCGAGACCGTCGACTTCCCCGAGCCCGCTGGTCCGTCGATGGCCACGAGCCACGTCCGCGCCGTCCCCCCGACGTGCCGGAGGTCGGCGAGGAAGCCGGGGTAGCTGGTGGCCACCCCCGAGAAGCCGTCGATGCGGCTCTCCCCGCCGCCTGCCGCGAGCGCGGCCACGGCGGCCGCCATCGCCATCCGGTGGTCGCCGTCGCTGTCGAAGCGCAACGGGCGCAGTCCCTGGCCCCCGTGCAGCGCGCCCGTCCCCTCGATCCACAGGTCGTCGTCCTCTACGACCGCACCGGCTCCTGCCGCGCGCACCAGCCGCGCGACCGCCTCGAGCCGGTCGCTCTCCTTCACGCGCAGCTCACCCACGCCGACGAAGCGCGTCGTGCCGGCCGCGGCGGCGGCCGCGACGGCGAGCACCGGGACCTCGTCCAGGGAGGGGATCTCGTGCGCCTCGACGACCGTGCCGACGAGCGGGCTCGTCTGCGCCGAGACCTCCGCGGTCTGCATCCCGCCGGTGCGTCCGGGACCGTCGGGGCCGGCGGGGTGCAGGTGGACCTCGACACGGGCCCCCATGCGCTCGAGCACCTGGAGGAAGCCGGTGCGCGTCCCCCCGACGTAGACGCCGCGCACCCTCAGCGCGCTGTGCGGCACCACGCAGGCGGCGACCACCCAGAAGGCCGCCTGCGACGGGTCGCCCGGCACGTCAAGGTCGAGCGGCCGGAGCACGCCCGCGGGCCCGGACACCCGTACGGTGCGGCCGTCGCCGTGGTCCGAGACGGTGATCGGCGCCCCGGCGAGGCCGAGCAGCTCTTCGGTGTGCGGCCGGGTGCGGACCGGCTCGTGCACCACCGTCTCTCCGGTGGCGAAGAGGCCGGCCAACAGGACCGCCGACTTCACCTGGGCGCTCGCGACCGCGGGTTGCCAGTGGATCCCGTGGAGCAGTCCGCCCTTCACGGTGACCGGCGGGAGGCAGCGCGCGCCCGTGCCCGTCACCGCGGCGCCCATCGCGACGAGCGGCTCGGCGATCCGGTCCATCGGGCGCGTGGACAGCGAGGCGTCACCGGTCAGCACCGTCTCGCCCTCCAGCCCCGCCGCCACCCCGGCGAGGAGCCGCATGGCGGTCCCCGAGTTCCCGCAGTCCAGGGGACCCGACGGCGGGTGGAGGCACCCGCGCCCGCCCGTCACGGTCACGACCTCCCCGTCGTCGTGCACCTGGGCGCCGAGCGCGGCGACGGCATCGAGCGTGCGGCGCACGTCCTCGCCGTCCGACAACCCGCGCACCACGCTGGTGCCGTCCCCGAGCGCCCCGACGAGCAGCGCGCGGTGGGAGATGGACTTGTCACCGGGGACCTCGAGCTCGCCGCCGAGCGGGCCGCCGCCTGCGACGAAGACGGTCGCCGGCAGCCGCGCCCCGGGTGGGCTCACGACAGCACCTGGGCGGTCGCGTGGTAGCCGCGCGCCCCGATCGCCTCGCACAGCCCCGGGGCGTCCGCCGCGTCGACGAGGAGCAGCAGGACGCCGCGGGGACCCTCCGGGGAGTGCGCGATCTCGATGTCGTAGATGTTCGCGCCGAGGTCCCCCGCCACGCTGGTGAGCTCGGCGAGCACGCCCTCTCTGTCGAGGACCGGGACGCGCACCTCGGTCAGCCGCTCCGGCCGCGCCCCGCGGGCAGGGAGGTGCCGCCGGGCGCGGCTGGCCCGCTCGAGCACGGCGAGGAGGCCGTCGCGGTCGTGCGCCCGGACCCGGTCCCGCACGGCCCCGAGCTCCTCGATGACCCGGTCCAGCACCGAGACGATGGCAGCCGAGTTGTCCGCGCAGACGTCCGGCCAGATGCCGGGGTGCCCGGCGGCGACGCGCGTCATGTCCCGGAAGCCACCGGCGGCGAGACGCAGCAGGACGGCGTCCTGGGCGGCGGCGTCGGCGGCTTCGTTCATGAGGGTGGCCGCGACCAGGTGCGGGACGTGGGACACCATCGCCACGAGACGGTCGTGGTCGCTCGGGCTGAGGGCCACGACGTCGGCGCCCATCGAGGTGACCACGCCACGGACCGTGGAGAAGGCCTCGAGATCGGTGTCCGGCGCGGGCGTGAGCACCCACAGCGCCCCGAGGAACAGGTCCGGGTCCGCCCCGTCCAGGCCGGCCTGCTCGGAGCCAGCCATCGGATGGCCGCCCACGAATCGGGGGTGCCCGACCGCGCCGACGACGGCCGACTTCACGCCGCTCACGTCGGTGACGACGAGGTCCGGGCGACGGGCGGGGTCGTGCAGGAGCGACGCCGCGACCGGCGCCACGGCCGAGGCGGGCGTGGCCACGAAAGCGACCTGCGCGTCGGGATCGTCACCGGTCGCGCTGAGCGCACCGCGCTCGAGGGCGCAGGCGGCACGGGCCGGGTCCGCGTCGTAGCCGCGGACCTCCCAGCCGCGGGCCCGGAGCGCGAGGCCGACCGACCCGCCGATGAGCCCCGTCCCGACGACGAGGGCCCGGCCGGGCGGTCCGGCCTCGCGGCCGGCGCCGCTATCCGGGAAGGTCATCGCGGAGCACCTGCGCGCCGTGGAGGTAGACGTGGCGGAGCTCGGCGGGCTCCCGGTCGGTGTGCACGTGGAGGAGCACCCGGATGCAGCGCGCCATGGACCCGGGGACCGGGATCTCCGACGCGCACAGCAGGGGCACCGACCCGAAGCCGATGCCGCGAGCTGCCGTCGCGGGGAACATCGAGACGACGTCGGGAGTCGCGGTGAAGATGGCGCTGATCACGTCTTGGAGGGCGAGCCCGTTGCGCGCCAGCAACTCGGTCAAGAGCTCTTGGACCCGCTCGGTGATCTGCCCCTCGGTGTCCTCGCCGACGGTGGTCGCGCCACGCAGCGCGCGCACGGATCCGGGCATGGGGGCGCATGCTACCGGCCCTGGCGCGCACCCCTCGGAGGCGTACCGGCGGCCCGGGGCGGCGCACCCGGCCCGGCGGCGCTCGCCTCGTAGAGCGCCCGCACCTCCCGCGCGTCGAGCGCGCGCCAGCCGCCCGGCACGAGGCGCGAGTCGGAGAGCGGCCCGATCCTCGTGCGCACCAGCCGGCGGACGGGGTGGCCGACCGCCTCGAGCATCCGGCGGACCTGGCGGTTGCGCCCCTCGTGGACGACGACGCGCAGCACGCCCGGCGCGACCGTCCCGACGACCGCCGGAGCGGTCGGTCCGTCGTCGAGCTCGATGCCCTCACGCAGCCGTCGGAGGGCGCCGGCGCCTGGCGAGCCCTCCACCTCGGCGAGGTACTCCTTGGGGACCCCTCGGGAGGGATGGGTCAGCCGATGGGCGAGCTCGCCGTCGTTCGTGAGCAGGATGAGCCCCTCGGTCTCGAAGTCGAGGCGTCCGACCGGGAAGACTCGCGGCGTGGCCGGGACGAGGTCGAGCACCGTCGTGCGCCCCTGCGGGTCCGATGCCGTGGTGACGACGCCCGCAGGCTTGTTGAGCACCAGGTAGACGAGGTCCGGCGCGACCGCCACGGGGACCCCGTCCACGGCCACCCGGTCCACGCGGGGGTCGACGCGCTGTCCCACCTTCGCGGGCGCCCCGTTGACGTCGACGCGCCCCGCCGCCACCAGCTCGTCGCAGACCCTGCGGCTCCCGACCCCCGCGCGGGCGAGGACCTTCTGGACCCGCTCGCCTCCGGGCTCCGTCCTCCGTCCCCGCTCAGTGCTCGAGCTCATCGCGGTGCACGACGGCACCGCCGGTGGCGCCGTCGCCCGCACCGGCGTCGTCCTGCCCGGCGGTCGGACCGCTCGCGACGCGCTCGCCGGGGAGCCCGGCGGGTCGCAGCCCGTCTTCGAGCTCCGCGGCGACCTCGGCGCCGGGGAGGAAGTCCTCGACTGGGGGGAGCTGGGAGAGGTTGTCGAGTCCCAGACGCTCGAGGAACAGGTCGGTCGTCCCGTAGAGAATGGGGAGGCCAGGGCCTTCGGCGCGCCCGACCGCAGCGATGTACCCGCGCTGCTCGAGCAGGCGCACCACGCCGTCGGCGTTCACGCCGCGCAGGGCCGCGATCTGCGCGCGCGAGACGGGCTGGCGGTAGGCGACGATCGCCAGGGTCTCGAGGGCGGCGGTCGAGAGCCGGTGCGACACGTCCCGGTTGGCGAACCGCTCGACGTAGGGGGCGAGCTCCGGATGGGTCTGGAAGCGGTAGCCGCCGGCGACCCGGGCAAGGACGAAGCCGCGGCCCTCGTCGCGGTAGGCGGCGGCGAGCCGCTCGCACGCGGCCTCCACCCGCTCGACCGGCTCCTCCACGAGCTCGGCCAGGAGCCCGGGGGGGACCGGTTCGACGGCCACGAGGACGACCGCCTCGATGGCGCGGACCAGATCGCGCTCGTTCACGTGCGCCGCACCGCAGTCAGCCCTCGTACTCGTCGGCGCCGACCAGCGCGTCGATCGGCGGGTGGTCCTCGCCGACCCACTCGATCTGGAGGTCGCCGAAGCGCTGCGCCTGGCCGACGACGACCATCCCGAGCTTGCACAGCTCCAGCACCGCGAGGAAGTGGACGATCACCTCGATGCGCGAGGCGAGGTGCCCGGTCAGCTCGCGGAACGACACCGTGCCGCGCCCGGGCAGGACGCCCGCGAGCGCCCCGACCGTCTCGGACACGGTGACGGTGTCGACGGTCACGTGGGAGAGGTCCACCCGGGGCGCAGGACGCGCCGCCGTCGCGCGCAGGTAGGCCTGCGCGAGCCGGTCGGGGCCGACCCCTTCGAGAAGGTCGGGCGCGTGGACGACGAAGCCCTCGTCGAGACCGACCTCGCGTGGCACCGAGCGGGCGGCGTGCTCGGCGAGGACCACGAAGGCGTCGGCCGCGGCCGCGTAGGCGCGGCACTCGAGGAGCCGCGCGACGAGCAGGTCACGTTCCTCCCATCCGAAGAGCTCCTCGTCGTCGTCCACGTCGTCGGGGCCGGGAAGGAGCCGCTGCGTCTTCACCTCGAGCAGGATGGACGCCATCAGGAGGAACTGCGAGCGCGCGTCCAGGGGGACGCAACCGGGGTGCTCGCGGAGGACCGCGACGAACCCGTCCACGACGGGGGCGAGCGGGACGTCGAGGATGTCGACCTCGTGGCAGCTCACCAGGTGGACGAGCAGGTCGATCGGCCCCTCGAACACCGGGGTCGAGACGTGCGGCGCGGCGCCCGGGGGCGCGGGGGCGACGGCAGTCACGCGGTCGACGTTACCAACGGGGTGCGCGCGAGCGGTGCATGCCGAGGCGATCGCCGCGTGGCGCGCCCGCCTACCATGGCGGCGCATGCAACGGGTCTTCTCGGGTGTCAAGCCCTCCGGCGACTTCCATCTCGGCAACTACGTCGGGGCCTTCCGGCAGTGGGTCGTCGACCAAGAGGTCCACGACACGCTGTACTGCGTCGTCGACCTCCACGCGCTCACCGAGGAGATCGATCCCGGCTACCTGCGGCAGAAGTCCTTCGCCGCTGCAGTCAACCTGCTCGCCGTCGGCCTCGACCCGCAGCGCTCGACGATCTTCGTGCAGAGCCACGTTCCCGAGCACCCGCGCCTCACCTGGCTCCTCGAGTGCAGCGCCACGATGGGCGAGCTGCGCCGCATGACCCAGTTCAAGGCGAAGGGCCACGGCCAGGAGACGGTCCGGGTCGGGCTGTTCACCTACCCCGTCCTCATGGCCGCCGACATCCTGCTCTACCAGACGGAGCGTGTGCCGGTGGGCGAGGACCAGCGCCAGCACCTGGAGCTCGCGCGCGAGCTGGCGCAGCGCTTCAACCACCGGTACGGCCCGATCTTCGTCGTCCCCGAGGCGGCCGTCCCGAGCGTCGGCGCGCGCGTCATGGACCTCCAGCACCCCGACCGCAAGATGTCCAAGAGCGTCGACTCTCCGCTCGGGACGATCGAGGTCCTCGACGACCCCGCCGACATCGACCGCAAGGTCCGCAAGGCGGTCACCGACACCGACGGGGAGATGCGCTACGACCCCGCGTCCAAGCCCGGGCTCGCCAACCTGCTCGTCCTGCTCGCGGTCGCGACCGGCGACACCCCCGAGGGCGTCGCCGGGCGCTACACGCGCTACGGGGACCTGAAGCGGGACCTCGCCGAGGCGCTGGCCGAGATGCTGAGGCCGGTGCGCGAGCGCGCGGCCGAGCTCGAGGCGGACCCCGCCGGGGTGCACGCGGTCCTCGAGGCAGGGGCGGCTCGGGCGCACGAGATCGCCGCGTCGACGTACGCGCGCGCTGCCGACGCGATGGGGCTCCTTGCCTGAGCGGTCCCGGGCGCCGGGCCGGTCCGCCGCCTCGCGTGCTCAGCCCGCGTGCACGAGGCGGGCCCACCATGTGACGAGGTCGTCCACCACCCGTTGCAGCGGGTCCGCGTGCGCGAGCGACATCAGCACGAGGGCGCCCACGATGAGCAGCATCCCGTAGGGACGCAGGCGCAGGTAGCCGGGCCACCACGCCTTGGGGAGCAGGCGTTCCACCACGGCAGACCCGTCCAGGGGAGGGACCGGCACCAGGTTGAAGCACGCGACCCACAGGTTGATGAACCCTGCGTAGAACAGCACTCGGGCCCCGAGCGATGTCGCGACCACGCCCGGGCTGCCGACGGCGTACCCGAGGTAGAAGGCGGCGCCGAAGATCGCCGCCAGCACCAGGTTCGTCAACGGCCCGGCGAGGGCGACCAGGACGCCCTGGTTGCGCGGGCTGCGCAGCCTGGCGACGTTCACCGGGACCGGCTTCGCCCAGCCGAACCACCCGATCCCCGCGAGCACGGTGATGATCGGGACGATGATCGTGCCGAAGACTGTGACGTGACGGAGCGGGTTCAGCGTGAGCCTCCCCGCGCGTCTCGCCGTGTCGTCGCCGCACCACAGGGCAACCACGCCGTGCGCCACCTCGTGGAGGATCACCGAGGGCACGAGGACGCAGAACAAGATGATCTCGGTCGATGTGACGCGGTGGCTGCGCACGAGGATGGCGGCGATCGCGACCACCACCACCAGCCAGACGAGCGAGCGCGGACCCCCCCTGCCCGCTCCAGGACCGCCCGGCCTCCCGCCGGCCGGGGGCGGCCGGGACCACGCCGGTGTCCGGAAGGCGTGCTGGCGCCCGCGCACCCGGTTCGGCGGGCCCTGGCCGTTGGGGGGCCACTGCGGCGCCGGGGAGCCCGGCGGAGGCCACTGCGGCCGCGGGGAGCCCGGCGGAGGCCACTGCCGCGGCGGGTACGCGGGCGGCTGCCCGGGCGCCGAAGGCGGCTCGGCGCTCACGGACCTACGGCTTGGACGCGCAGGAGATGCAGCGCCGCGCCGCCGGCTTGGCCTCGAGCCGGGCGGGCGCGATCTGCTGCCCGCAGCGCTCGCAACGCCCGTAGGTGCCCTTCTCGAGCCGCTCGATCGCCGCCTCCACCTCGGCCAGCGCCTCCCGGAGCTGGCCGGCGAGGGCCTCGGCTTCCCCGCGCTCTGCGGTCACCTGGCTCGTGTCGGCGAAGTTCGGGTCGTACTTGAGCCCGCCTTCCTCCCCGAACCCGAGCTCCGCCAGCTGGGCGCGCAGGTCCGCCCGCTCGGCCTCGAGCAGGCCCCTGTAGTCGACGTCCGTGTCCGTGGGCGCGTCGCCTGCCATGGAGATGAAGCCTAGACGCCCTCCGAGGCGGCAGGTCCCCGCCTGGGGCACCTGTCACGCGATCCCCACAGGTGCCGCCGTTGCCTACCGGGATCCTGCGGGCAGCGACGCCCGCGGGTGCGCGGCGTCGTAGGCCGCTCGCAGGTGGTCGCTCGTGACCTTCGTGTAGAGCTGGGTGGTGGTGACCGACGCGTGGCCAAGCAGCTCCTGCACCACCCGGACGTCCGCGCCGTGGGCGAGCATGTGCGTCGCGCAGGAGTGGCGCAGCGCGTGGGGCGCGAGCTCCACCCCCGCCGCCGCGCCCCGCGCACGCACGATCGCGAAGGCGCCCTGGCGCGAGAGCCTGGCACCTCTCGCGTTCAAGAAGACCGCGTCGGCATCCCCCTTGTGGCGCCAGCGCGCCGGTGCGAGCGCGTCGCGCCCCCCCTCGAGCCAGCGTGCCAGGGCGTCTGCGGCGTGGCTGCCCAGGGGGACGAGGCGCTCCTTGGAGCCCTTCCCGTAGAGCCTGACGAGCCCGTCACCGCCTGCCAGGTCCGACAGGTTCAACCCGACCGCCTCCGACACCCGCGCGCCCGTGCCGTAGAGCAGCTCGAGGAGGGCACGGTCGCGGCGCGAGATGGGGTCCTGGCCGCCGACCGAGTCGAGGACGCGCGCCACCTGGGCTTCGGGGAGCGCCTTGGGGAGGCGCGCCGGGAGACGCCCGGTCCTAAGCTCGTGCGTCGGGTCCCTCGTGGCACCGCCCTCGTCGACGAGGAAGTGGTGCAGGCCCCGCAGGGTGGAGGCTGCCCGCGCGACCGACGCCGGGCTCCTCCCCGTCGCGCGCAGGGTCGCGAGGTACCGCTCCACGTCCTCTGGGCGCACGTCGAGGACGCCGCACCCCGTGGCGGCGAGCTGGGCTTCGTAGTGCGCGAGGTCGCGGCGGTACGCCGCCAGCGTGTTCGGAGCGCGGCCGCGCTCCACCGCGAGCCACGACAGGTACTCCTCTGCGACTGGGCTGAGCGGCGCGCCGAGCGATGCCACGACGAGCGCGCCCCTCGCTCACCGAGCGCCGCAGCCGGCGGGGTCGCCGAGCGCCCACCTGGCGAGGAGGAGCCCGGCGATCGTCGTCGCGTCGAGAAGCCGGCCACTGGCGACGAGCCGCTCGACGTCGGCGAGCTCGACCCGCTCCGTGGACATCCACCGCTCCTCGGTCCCCGAGGGGCGCGACGTGCAGGGCACGACGTCGGTCGCCAGGAAGACGACGGTGCGCTGGTCGGTGTACCCGGGGGAGTTGTAGACCTCGCCGAGCCGGACCAGCCGGCGCGCCCGCAGCCCGGCCTCCTCCTCGAGCTCGCGCTGCGCCGTGGCTTCGGAGTCCTCCCCCTCGACGTCGCAGGTCCCCGCGGGCGCTTCGAGCACCTCGGCACCGACGGCCACACGGACCTGGCGCACCAGGGTCGCCGTGCCGTCCGGGTGGACCGGGACGATCGAGACGGCGCCGGGATGCCGCACGACGTCGCGCGCGAACTCGTTCCCCTCCGGGTCCCGGTAGCGCACGCTCGCCACGCGGAACAGCCGCCCGGCGAAACGGGAATCCTCGCCGACCCGCCGGAAGCCGTGGAGCTCGACCGCCACGCCGTCGGCGGCCCCCGCTGTCCTCGCGCGGCCCACGCTCACGTGCCTCGCGCCGACGCGGTCCTCACCCGTCACGCTCCGCGCCGACGGGGTCGAGCTCACCGATGTCGATGAGCCTCGGCTCTCGCCCCTCGGCGCGCTCGATCGCCGCTGCCAGCAAGGCGCGGAAGAGCGGGTGCGGTCGGTCCGGGCGGCTCTTGAACTCGGGATGTGCCTGGGTGCCGATCCAGTACGGATGGCCCTCGAGCTCCACGAACTCGACCAGCCGGTCGTCCGGGGAGGTGCCCGAGCAGCGCAGTCCGGCGGCCTCGAGCCGGCTGCGGTAGCGGGGGTTGACCTCGTAGCGGTGACGGTGGCGCTCGGTGACGGCGCTCGTCCCGTAGATGGCGGCGACCCGTGACCCCTCGGCCAGCATCGCCGGGTAGGCGCCGAGCCGCATCGTCCCACCCTTCTCCACGACGTCCGCCTGGTCCGCCATGAGGTCGATCACCGGGTGCGGCGTCCTCGAGTCGAACTCCCGCGAGTTGGCGCCGCCGAGCCCCGCGAGGTTCCTCGCGATCTCCACGACCATCACCTGAAGCCCCAGGCACAGGCCGAGGCACGGGATCCCGTGCTCCCTCGCGTACCCCGCAGCGGCGACCATCCCCTCGATGCCGCGCTCTCCGAAGCCTCCTGGCACGACGATCCCGTCGAGGTCGCGCAGGCGCTCACCGGGGACGAGGTCCGGCACCATCTCGGCGTCGATCCACTCGAGCTGCACGCGCACGCCGTGGTGGAACCCCGCGTGACGGAGCGCCTCCACCACCGACAGGTAGGCATCCGGAAGGTTCACGTACTTGCCGACGACGCCGATGCGCACGTCGCGCTCGGCGGTGCGGACCCGGTGGACGAGCTGCTCCCAGTCTCCCAGCGCGATCGGGTGGTCCCCGGGGTCGAGGCCCAAGGTCTGGCACACCACCCGGTCGAGCCCCTCTTCGTGCAGCACGAGGGGGATCTCGTAGATGCTCGCCGCGTCCACGGCCGAGATCACCGCGTCGATCGGCACGTCGCACAGCAGCGAGACCTTGCGCTTCAGGCTGTCGGAGATGTCCTTGTCGCTCCGGCAGACGATGACGTCCGGCTGGATCCCCCGGCTCCGCAGCTCCGTCACCGAGTGCTGCGTGGGCTTGGTCTTCTGCTCGCCCGTGGGCGCCAGGTACGGGACGAGCGTCAGGTGCACGTAGCAGACGTTCTGGCGTCCCACGTCGCGGCGGAACTGCCGTACGGCCTCGATGAACGGGACGATCTCGATGTCCCCGACCGTGCCGCCGATCTCGACGATCACGATGTCGACGTCCTCTCGGGCCAGGCGCAGGATCCGGTCCTTGATCTCGTCGGTGACGTGGGGAATGACCTGCACCGTCTTGCCGAGGTAGTCCCCGCGGCGCTCCTTGGAGATCACGGCGGAGTAGATGGAGCCCGTCGTGGTGTTCGAGTTGCGGTTCAGGCTCTCGTCGATGAACCGCTCGTAGTGCCCGAGGTCGAGGTCCGTCTCCCCCCCGTCCTCGGTGACGAACACCTCGCCGTGCTCGCCGGGGTTCATCGTGCCTGGGTCGACGTTGATGTACGGGTCGAGCTTGCACATCGTGACCTTGAAGCCGCGGGACTTGAGGAGCCGGCCGAGGGAGGACGCCGTGAGCCCCTTGCCGAGGGAGCTCGAGACACCTCCGGTGACGAACACGAACTTGCTCACGACCCCGCTCCCTCCTCCCCAGGCTGCCAGCACTGCGCACCGCTGCGGCGGGGCGATCCCGGTTGCGGCACGAGGGCTGCGAGACCGGCGCGCTCGATTCCGCCGTGCTCAGGGCGCGTGGGACCGCCCAGGTGGACGCGGGACAGCGCTCGGACCGGGGTGCGCACCTTCACACACTACTCGCGGCCCCTGCCGATCGAGGTGGACCGGGACGCGGCACCCGTGAGGAGCTCCTCTGCGTGCGCCCGCGCGGTGGCGCTGTCAGGATGGCCCGAGAGCATCCGCGAGAGCTCCACGATCCGCTCGTCGGGGCCGAGCGCGTGCGCGCTGGTCACGGTCCTCCCGCGTGCGTCCGACGACTTGCGGACCGCGATCTGGCGGCCGGCGAAGGCGGCGACCTGCGGGAGGTGCGTGACGACCAACACCTGACGGCGTCCGGCCACGTCACGCAGGGCACGGGCGAGGGCCAGCGCCGCGGCGCCGCCGACCCCGGCATCCACCTCGTCGAACAGCATGGTGGGCGCGCCCCCGTCCACGACCAGGCGCAGGGCCAGCATCGTCCGCGCGAGCTCGCCACCCGAGGCGACGCGGCTCAGCGGCTGGGCAGGCTCGCCGGGATTGGCGGCGAGGAGGAACTGCACCGCGTCGCCTGCTCCCTCCTCCCCCACCGTGACGGACAGCTCCGCCCCGGGCATGGCGAGATCCTGGAGCCGCTCGCTCACGGCGGCCCCGAGGCCCTCGGCGGCCCGCGCCCGCACCGCACGCAGCGCCCGCTCCTCGGCGACGACAGCCCGCTCCGCTCCGCCGCGCCGCTCCTCGAGGAGCGCCGCCTCGGCCTCGCGGGCCTCGAGCTCCTCGAGCGACGCACGCGCCGACGCACCGTAGGTCACCACGTCGGCGAGCGTCTCCCCGTACTTGCGGCGCAGGTCCTGCAGGAGCCGGCGGCGGGACTGGACCTCTTCGAGACGCGCAGGATCCTCCTCCCAGGTCTCCGCCACGACACGGAGCTCGGTCGCCACGTCGTCGAGCTCGGCCGCAGCCGCGCGCACCCGGGCTGCCAGGTCGTCCAGGGCCCCGAAGGGGGAGATCGCAGCGAGCGCGCTGAGGGCGAGCCCGGTCGCCCCGGCTTCGGGACCGGCGCCGCCGTCCACGCCCCGCACCGCAACGAGCGCCTGCGCGGCGGCCTCACGGATCGCCGTCATCGCGGCGAGCCGCGACGCTTCTTCGGCGAGCGCCTCTTCCTCCCCGACGTCGGTGATCCGTGCCACGTCGATCTCGGCCACCTGGTACCGGAGAAGGTCCGCCTGCCGGGCGCGCTCCCTGGCGTCACCTCCGAGCGCGCCCAGCCGCCGGCGGACCTCGGCCAGTTCGGCACGCGCGCGCACGAGCGGTGCGAGGTCGCTGCCGGCGAAGGCGTCGAGCGCGGCCCGCTGGCCTGCGACGCCGAGGAGGCTCTGCTGCTCGTGCTGGCCGTGGATGTCGACCAGCCCCGCAGCGAGCTCGCCCAGCGCGCCGACCGGCACCATCCGGCCGTCGAGCCACGCGCGAGACCTCCCTGTACGCGGCACGGAGCGCGCGAGGATCCGCTCCTCGGCACCGTCGGGTCCCGGCTCGAAGCGCGCCTCCACGAGCGCCTCGCGCGCGCCGGACCGCACGAGCCCCGGCACCGCACGACCCCCGAGCACGAGCTGGAGCGCGTGGACGAGCAGCGTCTTGCCGGCGCCGGTCTCGCCGGTGAGCGCGGTCATCCCCTCGGTGAGCTCCAAGGTGAGGTCGCCAATGACCCCGAGATCTCGGACGTGCAGCTCCCTCAGCACCAGGCCCGCCGCTCCCCGAGCCTCACTGGACGACGCCGCGGGTGAGCGCGCGGCGGAGCCGGCCCGCGAAGCGCCGCTCGCCGCCACACACCACGCGCAGCCAGCCCGGCGCCACACGGCAGACCACGTCGGCACCGGGCGACAGCCTTCCCGCCTCGCGCCCGTCCACGACGAGGACGGCCGGACGCGGAGGCAGCACCCGGACGGCTGCCTCCTGGTCCGCACGCAGCACGAGGCTGCGGTCGATCGCCAGGTGCGGCGCGACCGGCGTCAGCACCATCGCCGGGATGTTGGGGGCGAGCACGGGACCTCCCGCCGACAGGTTGTACGCCGTCGACCCGGTGGGGGACGCGATGACGAGGCCGTCTGCCTTGTACGACAGGAACTCCTCGCCGTCGACCGCCGTCGCCAGCGCCACCATGTGCCCAGGCACCGTCTTTTCCACGACCATCTCGTTCAGCGCGACCCACCAGCGCTCCCCACGCGCGCAGACGACCCCGTCGCCTTCGAGTGAACGGTCGTCCCCGTGGGCCGGCGCGAGCCCCCCTGAGACCGTCACCGCCAAGACCAGCCGGTCCTCGACGGCCGCGCGCCCTGCCAGGGTGTCCTCCAGCGTCTGGAAGAGCCGCTCGGGCTCCACCTCGAGCAGGTAGCCGAGGCGCCCGAAGTTCACTCCGAGGACCGGCACCTTGGCGTGGTACGCCAGCGGAACAAGCCGCAGGAACGTGCCGTCGCCGCCAAGGCTGACCGCGACGTCGGCACCAGAGAGGTCGGCGCCCCGCAGGTCTCCTGCCGGGACGTGCCCCTCGGCACGGTCGGCCGGAGCGAGGCGCAGGAGCCGGGCCGTGTGCGACCGGTGCTCGAGCCACTCGACCGCCGCGTCGGCAAGGCGGGCGGCATCGGCGCGCACGGGGTTCACCAGCAGGGCCACGGTGGCCACGGGGCGACCGGCTACCGCTCAGTGCGTCGCTGCGCCGGCGATCGGCGAGGGCATGGCGTCCATGATGGCCGCTCCGGCGCCGGTGGGCGATGATGCCAGTCCCAGAGCGACGGGTGCGGCGCGCGGTGCGGTCCGACCCGACCGGGCGCGCAGGCTCAGGGGGCTCCCGCCGCCGGCGACGGCCTCCTGGCGGCCTTCTTCGTGCCCGGCGCCTTCTTGGCCGCCGGGGCCTTCTTCGTGCCCGGCGCCTTCTTGGCACCCGGGGCCTTCTTCGTGCCCGGCGCCTTCTTGGCCGCCGGGGCCTTCTTGGCCGCCTTCGTCCCTCCGGCCTTCTTCGCGCCGGTCTTCGTCGCGCCGGTCGTCTCCTCGGGCGCCGGCTCGGCGCCCTCGCGCTGCGTGCGCTGGTGCCGCGCGCGGTCCTTGGCGCCAGCATCCCTCACGACTCTGCGTCCGGCCTCGGCAGAGCGCCGCATGATGTCGGCTGCCTGGCGGGCAAGCTCGTCGGGGTCCAGCCCGAGCGCCTGCATCTGGTTCGCCACCTCGCCACGCACGAGGTCGAGGAGGTCCCCCGCGGCCTTCCGGCTGCGCTCGAGCACCTCGTCCACCCACTCCTGCGCGTGCGCGCGCTGGGAGTCACCGCTGCTCATGAGCTCGCGCACCAGTTCCTCCGCCCGCGCACGGGTCATCTCGCCGAGGGCGGCAGCGGCCTCGAAGTACCGGCGGACCTTCTCGTCGCGGGCCACGGCACAACCGTACCGGGCGGCACCCGTTCCCACAACGCGGCTGGCCTCCTTCAGCCGGTCACCGCGCGCGCGACGGCCAGGAGGTCTGCTCCGACGAAGGCCGGGGCAGGGTCGAGGCCGTCTGCTCGCGCCGTGACCCCGGTCAGGACGAGCGCGAACGGGACCCCGAGCGCGCGCGCGAGGGCGCCGTCGGTGGAGGGGCGGTCCCCGACGACCGCCGCAACCTTCTCCTGCGCGCGCGCCGACACCAGCGTGACGAGGGCCTCGTGCGGCTTCCCGGCGACGGCGGGATCGGCTCCCGACGCCTTCGCCACGGCGGCGAGGATCGATCCGGCGCCCGGGAGCGGACCGTCGGGGGTCGGCAAGGTCGCGTCGTCGTTGGTCCCCACGAGCCGAGCGCCCGCGCGCACCGCCGCGGCGGCGCGGGCCAGCACCTCGTAGTCGAACGTTCTCGTGTACCCCACCACCACCGCGTCGAACGCACCTCGCGCCGCGCGCTCCTGCGAGGCCCGGACGGCGCGGACCCCGCGCTCGGCGAGCGCCTCCAGCACGCCGTCGTCACCCACGACGAGCGCGCTCGTCCCGGGCGCGAGCATGCTCGCCGCGGCCATGCCGGAGCTCACGACGTCCTCGGGCGCGGCCTCGATCCCCGCCGCGCGGAGCCGGCCGATCAGCTCTGTCACCGTGGGAGACGAGTTGTTGGTCGCAAAGAGCACCCGCGCTCCGCCGCCGCGCAGCAGCCGGACGGCCTCGCCCGCGCCGGCGATGGGCTCTCCGCTCAGCCACACGACGCCGTCGAGGTCCAGGAGCCATGCTCCCCCCTCCTCGGCGCGGGGCAGCCCGGCACGGGGCTCCCCGGCGTGGGGCGGCGGGGGGTGCGACGGGGTGGCCACGCACCGGACCCTACCCGTGGACTGGTCGAGCGCCTCCCTGCTCGGAAGGGTTCCCGTGCGGCTCGGTGCGTGGCAGGCTGGCAGCGTGCTCCGACCCGCAATCCGTGCGGTTGCCATCGGCGGCGGCCACGGGACGGCCGTCACCCTACGGGCGCTCCGGCGGTTCGCCGGGGTGATCACGGCCGTGGTGTCGGTCGCCGACGACGGGGGTTCCTCCGGCCGCCTGCGCGCGCAGCTGGACGTCGTCGCGCTCGGGGACCTGCGCAAGTGCCTGGTCGCCCTCGCCGACGACCGCTCGGTGCTCGCCCGGGCCTTCGAGCATCGGTTCTGCGATGGCGACCTCGCCGGGCACGCGGTCGGCAACGTGGTGCTGGCCGGCATGGTGGAGGCGGCGGGGGACCTCGTGCGGGGGATCGACGAGACGGCAGCGCTCCTCGGCGCCGCAGGGCGCGTCCTGCCCGCGACCGTCGAGCGCGTCACCCTGAAGTCGGTCGGCGCGAGCGGGGAGGTCACCGGCCAGGTCGCGGTGTCCGCGGCCGGGAGGATCGAGCGCGTCACCCTCGTCCCCGAGGCCTGCGCGGCGCCTCCGGACGCGCTCGACGCGATCGCATCCGCCGACCAAGTCGTGATCGGGCCGGGCTCCCTGTACACGAGCGTGCTCGCCGCTGCCGCCGTCGAGGACGTCGCGCGGGCGATCGCCTCCGCCCGGGCACAGCGGGTCTACGTCTGCAACCTCCGTCCCCAGCTGCCCGAGACGGAGGGGTACTCGGTGGCGGACCACGTCGGCGCGCTCGAGCGCCATGGGATCCACGTGGACGTCGTGCTGTGGGACCCCGCCGGGGGTCTGGAGGCGGGCGACGTCGGGGTCCCCCTCGTGTCCAGGCCGCTCGCAGGCCGCAACGGCCTGGTCCACGACCCCGAGCGACTGGCGGCGGCCCTCGCCGATCTGCTGGCATCTGGCGGTTCGGCGTAGTTGGCGCGGGGCGGTGCGGCGAAGAGCGGGGCGGTCGGCGTAGAACGGGGAAGGGAACGTGGAAGGAACCGAGGCGGCGCGTCGGGACCCACGGCCCGCGCACGCGAGGCGTGGAAGAGCACTTCGTCACGGGAGCGAGGCGGCATGACGGTGCGGGTCGGGATCAACGGGTTCGGGAGGATCGGGCGGCAGTTCGTCCGTGCCGTCGTCGAGCGCTCGCCAGACGTCGAGGTGGTGGCCGTCAACGACCTCACGTCGCCCGAGACGAACGCGCACCTGCTGCGCCACGATTCCACCCAGGGGCTCCTGGGGGTCCCCGTGGCCGTCGACGAGGACGAGCTCGTGGTCGGGGACCGGAGGATCCGGGTGCTCGCGGAGCGGGAACCGTCGGGGATCCCCTGGAAGGAGCTCGGCGTCGAGGTCGTGCTCGAGTCGACGGGGCGCTTCACCAGCCGCGAGGCGGCGTCCGCGCACCTGGCGGGCGGGGCTGCGCGGGTCATCGTGTCGGCGCCGTCCTCCGACGCCGACGCCACGTTCGTCATCGGAGTGAACGACGAGACATACGACCCAACGCGGCACGTCGTCGTGTCGAACGCCTCGTGCACGACCAACTGCTTCGTGCCCATGGTCAAGATCGTCGACGACGCCTTCGGGATCGTGTCGGGGCTCATGACGACGGTCCACGCCTACACGAACGACCAGAACCTGCTCGACCTGACGCACCGGACACTGCGCCGGGCGCGCGCGGCCGCCATCAACATCGTCCCGGCGTCGACCGGGGCGGCGCGCGCGACGGGCGCCGTCCTCGCGGCGATGAAGGGGAAGCTCGACGGCCACGCCCTGCGGGTCCCGGTCCCGGTCGGGTCGATCACGGACTTCACGGCGGTCGTCGCAGCCGCCGTGACCGCCGAGGACGTGAACGAGGCGTTCAGGGCGGCAGCGTCGAACCCACCCCTCGCAGGGATCGTGGAGTACAGCGAGGAGCCCATCGTCTCGTCCGACATCGTGGGCAACCCGGCGTCGTGCATCTTCGACTCCCCTCTCACGATGACCCTGCCCGTCGACGGCGAGCGGACGCTCGTGAAGGTCCAGGGCTGGTACGACAACGAGTGGGGCTACGCCAACCGCCTGCTCGACCTCGTCCTGGTCGTAGGCGGACGCGAGGCGTCACGGACCCGGTGAGCTCCCCGCCTCCCCGGACGCCCGCCGCAGGGCTCCCCCTGCTCGAGGACCTCCCCGACGTCCGCGGCTTGAGCGTCCTCGTCCGTGTCGACTTCAACGTCCCGCTCGTCGAGGACTCGAAGGCGCCGGGGGGGCGCCGCGTCGCCGACGACTTCCGGATCCTCGCCGCGCTGCCGACCCTGCGCTGGCTGCTCGAGCGCGGCGCGGACGTCACCGCCTGCAGCCACCTTGGGAGACCGAAGGGGTGCCCGGACCCCCGCTTCGACATGGCGCCGGTGCGGGCCCGCCTCGATGAGCTCGTCCCGGGGGTGCACCTCTCGGAGAACCTGCGCTTCTCTCCGGGGGAGACGGCCGCCGACCCCGCCTTCGTCGAGCAGCTCGTCTCCGGCCACGACGCCTACGTGAACGAGGCGTTCGGTGCGTCGCACCGGGCGCACGCCTCGGTCGTCGGTCCGCCGCGCACGCTGCCGAGCGCCGCGGGGCGCCAACTCGCCCGCGAGGTGGAGGTGCTGGGCGGGCTCCTCGGCTCCCCCGCGCGCCCCTTCGTCGCGCTGGTGGGAGGTGCCAAGGTCGCCGACAAGCTCGGTGTGCTCGAGGCCCTCGCCCAGCGGGTCGACGTGCTGTGCGTGGGCGGTGCCATGGCGTTCACCTTTCTCGTCGCGGCCGGCCGGAGCGCCGGGGACTCCCTCGTCGATCCCGACCACCTCGACGCGTGCGCCACGCTGCTCGACTCGGGCGTCGAGATCCTCCTGCCCGTCGACGTGCTCGCGCTCGAGAGCGACCGACCCTTTGGTCGATCCGCCGACGGGGAGCCCCCGCGCCTGTTCGGCCCGGACGTCCCTGCGGGATGGCGCGGGCTCGACATCGGCCCCCAGACCGCCGCAGCGTTCGGCGCGGCCGTTGCGGGCGCAGCCACCGTCTTTTGGAACGGACCGCTCGGGGTCGCAGAGGACGAGCGCTTCGCGACCGGGACTCGCACGGTGGCGCAGGCCGTCGCGGCCGCCGAAGGCTTCACCGTGGTCGGAGGCGGCGACAGCGTGAGCGCGCTCGGACGGCTGGGGCTGAGCGACCAGGTGGACTTCCTGTCGACCGGCGGCGGGGCGTCGCTCGAGCTCCTCGAGACCGGGGACCTCCCGGGGCTCGTGGCGCTGCGGGCGGCGCCCAACGCGCCGCGCTCCTAGGCGATGGCCGGCCCGTTCGCGGACACCCCGGGCACCCCGGACGTCGTGCCCGGGGCCCCCCCGTCCGACGTGCCCCCCACGGGCGCCCGGCGGCAGCCGCTCGTGAGCGGGAACTGGAAGATGCACCACGACCACATCGAGGCGCTCCACACGGTCCGCGACCTCGGCCTGCGGATCAAGCCTGACGACGTCGCAGCAGTGGACGTGTCCATCCACCCGCCCTTCACCGACCTGCGCACCGTGCAGACCCTCGTCGAGGCCGAGTCCATCCCCGTCGCGCTCGGCGCGCAGCACTGCAACGACCACGACCGGGGCGCCTTCACGGGTGAGGTGAGCCCCCAGATGCTCGCCCGGCTCGGGGTGCGCTACGTGATCGTCGGCCACTCCGAGCGCCGCCAGCACTTCGGCATGACCGACGACGCCGTCGCGGCGACCCTGCGGGCGGTGCTGCGCCACGGGATGACCCCGATCCTCTGCGTGGGAGAGACGCAGGAGGAGCGGGCCGCAGGGAGCACCGAGACCCGCCTTGCCGCACAGCTGCACGCAGCCCTCGCCGGCCTCGACGCCGCGCAGGTAGCGGGCATCGTCGTCGCCTACGAGCCGATCTGGGCGATCGGCAGCGGCACCCCCGCGAGTGCCGTGGACGCAGAGGATGCCTGCCTGTTCGTGCGCCAGACCGTCGCCACGCTGGCCGGCGGGGACGCGGCTGCCTCACTCCGGGTGCAGTACGGCGGATCGGTCAACGCGGAGAACGCGGCCGAGCTCGCGGCCGAACCCGACGTGGACGGGCTGCTCGTCGGAGGCGCGAGCCTCGACGCCGCCGGCTTCCTCGAGATCGTCCGGGCGACCAGGCCACCTGCTCGACGCCGGCGGGCCTGACGCCCCCGCGCGCCGAGGACGGGCGCACTGGCCTGCTACCGTCTCGATCCGTCGCTCGCCCACGTGCGCTTGCGGGGTGCGTTCGAGCGGGCGCCGTGTCGTGAAGGAGCTGGCCCAGTGCTCACCTGGCTGTACATCGTGATCGAGGTCCTGTCGGCCTTCGCCCTCGTCTTCCTCATCCTCATGCATAGCGGCAAGGGCGGCGGGCTGTCCGACATGTTCGGCGGCAGCGTCGGCGCGGCGGCCTCCGGGTCCACCGTGGTCGAGCGGAACCTCGACCGCATCACGGTGACGGTCGCCGTCATCTTCGCCCTCACGACGCTCACGTTGGACCTCCGGCTGCAGTGAGGCGTCCGGGCGCCAGCCCGGGGCCGGTCGGCCGCGCGCTCCGGGTCGTCACCGTCGCCGCGCTCGCCGCCGCAGCGGCTGGCGCGGGGACGCTGCTCTCGGGCGGCGCCGCCAGCTCCGCCGCTTCGGCCGCATCGGCCGCATCGGCTTCCACCACCACGACCAACCCCTGGGTACCTGGGACCGGTGGCACCCTCACCGTCGGGATCGACCAGGCCCCCACCGGCTGCAACCCGAACACCGCGTCGGGCGACACCTGGGCGGACCGCCTCATCCTCGAGCCGGTCCTGCCGAGCGCCTTCACCGTCAACGCCGACGACCAGGCGGTGTACGACCCCGCGCTCATCACACAGGCCGAACTCCAGAGCACGAACCCCGAGACCGTCGTCTACACGATCAACCCCCACGCCGTCTGGTCCGACGGCCGGCCGGTCACGGCCGAGGACTTTGTCTACACCTGGCTCGCCGAACGCGGGACCGGCGGACCGGTCGGCACACCGAGCCTCTCCCCCGGCAGCACCGCCGGCTCCGGGACGACAGGTGCTTCGGGCACCACAGGGTCGACAGGTGGCACGCCGACACCCACACCGGCCGCCCTCCCGACACCGTCCGCGCCGACAACCCTGCCCGGGGCCACAGGGGCGACAGGACCCGAGCTCGGGTACCGCCAGATCGCCTCGGTGACCCCGAGCGGCAAGGGGCGCACGTTCACCGTGGTCTTCAAGACCCCCTACGCGGATTGGCAGTCCCTCTTCGACGACCTGCTCCCGGCCCACGTCCTGGAACGGACGGGCTGGGACCCGCCCTGCACCACCCTCGACCCCGCCGTCGACCTCTCGGCCGGCCCGTACGTGCTGCACAAGGTCGTTCCGGGCAAAGAAGTCGTCCTGGTGCGCAACCCGCGATGGTGGGAGCAGCTCCCGCCGCTCCAGAAGATCGTGGTCAAGATCGCGTCCGGTCCCCCAGAGCTCGCGTCGTGGCTCGCGTCGGGGACGGTCGACGTGGCGCTGCCGACCGGCTTCGACGAGCAGTACCTCGAGTCCGTCACGTCCCAGCCGCGCCTCGCAAGCCAGGTCCAGGCGTCGACGACATTCCTCCAGCTCGAGTTCTCGATGACGACACCGTCGACCGCTGCGCTCGACCTGCGCCTCGGCATCGCCTACGCGATCGACCGCCAGGCAATCGTGAACGACGTCGTCGGGTGGGCAGACTCGACGATCGTCCCCGCGGCGAGCCACCTGTTCGCCCAGACCCAGCAGGGCTACCCGAGCCACAAGCCGCCCCCGCTCCAGGTGAGCGGCCAGCCCGGCTCCACGACGACGACGGTGCCGCCGACCTCGCCGACAGCGACACCCTTCCCCCCGGGCGCCGACCTGCCCGAGACCACACGCCTGCTCAGCGCGGCCGGCGCGCTCCGGGTGGGCGACGGCCCGTGGACGCTGCCCACAGGCAAGCCGTTGCTGCTCCACATGGCGGTCGACACCGCCGACTCGTGGGCGACCGCAGCCTCCGAGCTCCTCGTGCACCAGCTCGACGCGGCGGGAATCGGGGTGACCGTCATCGCCGCACCCAGCGCGCAGGCCGCCGGTCTCGACCTCGCCCGTGGGACCGCCGGGATGGCGCTCTTGCCGATGCACTCGAGCGCCTACCCGAGCCAAGCGGTCGCGTGGTACACGCCGCTCCTCGGGCCGGCCGGCACGGGGGGATCCCAGGACTGGTCGAACTTCGACGATCCCAAGGTGAACGCCCTCCTCGAGAAGGCGACGCAGGAGCTGAACCCGGTCGACGCCGCCCCCGTCTACTCGAAGGTGGACGCCGCGCTCTGGCAGCAGATGGTCGCGCTCCCGCTCTTCACCGAGCCGAGCGTCCTCGCCTGGTCGGGAATGACGGCGGGGATCTCCCCCAACCCCAACGGCCCCTCCCTCCTCTGGGAGACCCAGAACTGGGCCCTGCGCGTCCCTCCCAACAGCCCGAGGGCCAGCTCCTGACGGACGCCGAGCACGCGGAGCGCGTGGCCCGGGCACCGGAGCCAACTCCGGCGTGCGGTAGCATCGCTTGCCACGTCGGAGTGGCGGAATAGGCAGACGCGCCAGCTTGAGGGGCTGGTGCCCGCAAGGGCGTGGGGGTTCAAGTCCCCCCTCCGACACCACCTCGCGGGAATTTGCCCGCGACGGAGGGGCGGACGCAGGGCCATCCGCGAACTTTTTTCCTGAGCCAGAAGAAGTCCCTGGTCAGGCACCTGAGGCGGCATCGACTTCGACTGCGCCAGACGAGGTGCTGGTCACCGTCGAAGACATGGCACACAACCATGGCCTGGCCGTCGCCAGGCAGAAGGAGCGGCTCATCGCCGCACTGCGCCCGCTACCGAGCGGGGGGCTCAGCGCCGCAGCCCAGCGCACTGGGTGCGCTGCAACCGCTGCGCCAGTCCCGGCGAACCTCGTGGATTCACGGGTTCGCACGAGTGGACGTGAGCGGGCGGGTCCGAGACGCCGTCCTCTTCGAGGTGCTCGGCTGGAAGCCGGGCGAACAGCTCGCCGTCAGCCTCGACGGCGAACAGGCGGTCATCCAGAGGGGCGGCAACGCACGTCTCGACGCTCGGGGACGCCTCACCCTTCCCGAGACGGTGCGACGGGTCCTGCTGCTCGAACCCGGCGACGGCGTGCTGCTCTCAGCCGACACCGACGAGGGGCGTCTCATCGTCACGCCCGCTTGCCGCTGCGACGAGGTGGTGTCGGCATGACGTCCATCGACCGCCCCCAGATGTTGGCCCAACTCTTGGCAATGGCAGAGACCATGGGCATCACCGTGGACGACCTCGCCGCTGCGTCGTCGTCCCGTCCGTCTGAAGAGTCGAAGAGCGTCATAGACTTCCTCCCTGCTGTGGAGGCGGCCACGACGGACGGAGCGAAGCTCACCTACCGCCCATACTGGCGGCTGCTGGTCGCTCAGCTCGGGGACCGTCCCGTCTCCTCCGTCAAGGCAACCGACCTCCAGGCGCTCGCTCTCGAAGCCCAGCGCCGTGCCAAGCATCGCTCGAACACCCCCGAGGCGGCACCTCGGCCGGAGAGAACTGTGTCAGTGCCGTGCGTGCCTTCTTCCGTCTGGCGGTCGAAGACGGCCTCATCGAGGAGAGCCCTGCCGACAAGGTGAAGAAGCCCCGGCGTCCAGCGTCTCGCCGCCGGGGGTTCAGCGACGAGGAGCTGAGCCAGCTCTTCGAGGTGACCAGGAGCGGTGGCGACGACCCGGTGCTCGACTCACTCCTCCTTCGGTTCCATCTCGAAACCGGTGCTCGTCGGGGTGGGGCGCTGGCACTCCGTCGCCGAGACCTCGACGCCCAGCGCCAGTGCGTTCGCCTCCGAGAGAAGAACAACACCGAACGCTGGCAGCCCGTATCGAAGACTCTGTTCGATGCGCTCATCGACCATGCGAACAGTCGAGGTGCTCTCGGTGCCGACGATGCCGTGTTCCGCAGGCTCCCTTCCCGGGGGGCAGCGGTCGGCATGCCGGTCACCCGACGCCGCTACAACACCCTCGTCGCTCGCTGGTCACGAGAGCTTGCCTGGGTCAGAGAACAAGGTGTGAGCATCCATTGGTGCCGGCACCACGCAACGAGTGCCATCGAGCGAATTGGCGGCTACGCCGTGGCACGTGCCTTCGCCGGTCACTCAGCCCAGGCTCTTCACGCCACCGATTGAGCTGACCGGTCCGCGTCCGCGGAATTGCCCTCCCAGTAGGGGAAGCTGTTGGTGTCGAATCACCAGCAACCCCGACCAGAAGGGCA
>Ga0209061_1000334_pt1 | contig 132902 bp, 145 predicted proteins | sample Coa_R1_10_FD_187157 | JGI IMG/M metagenome (GOLD analysis project Ga0209061, IMG submission 187157) | Surface soil microbial communities from Centralia Pennsylvania, which are recovering from an underground coalmine fire - Coalmine... | ecosystem: Environmental > Terrestrial > Soil >... | reverse complement strand
TCTTCGAGATCTTCTTCGACTCGAGCCGCTCGCGCTCCAGCATGTTGAGGAAGTCGGAGTTGCCGCCGACGTTGAGCTGCATCGTCCTGTCGAGGTGGACGCCGCGCTCGCGGAAGAGGGACGTCAGGACGCGGTGCGTGATCGTCGCGCCCACCTGCGACTTGATGTCGTCGCCGATGATCGGCACGCCCGCCTGCTCGAACCGCCGCTGCCAGTAGGGCTCGCGCGCGATGAAGACCGGCATGCAGTTGACGAATGCGCACCCCGCCGCCAGCACCTGCTCGGCGTACCACTTCGTCGCCTCCTCCGAGCCGACCGGCAGGTAGTTGACGACGACGTCGACGTTGCGCTCCCTGAGGATGCCGACCACGTCGTCGGTCTCGCCGGGCGCCTTCTCGACGATCTGCGCGAGGTACTTGCCGAGACCGTCGTGCGTCATCCCCCGCGAGACCTTGACGCCGGTCTTCGGCACGTCGGCGAACTTGATCGTGTTGTTCGGGGGCGCCCAGATCGCGTCGGCGAGGTCCTCGCCGACCTTCCCCTTGACCACGTCGAACGCGGCGACGAACTCGATGTCGCGCACGTGATAGCCGCCGAGGTTGACGTGCATCAGCCCGGGGACGAACTGGTCGTCGGGAGCGTCCTTGTAGTACTCGACTCCCTGCAGGAGGGAGCTCGCGCAGTTGCCGACGCCGACGATCGCGACGCGAACCTTGTCGTCGGGGCGTGCGGCCCTGCCGTTGCTCGAGCTGTTCGTGGCTGCCATCTCTTCCTTTCCGAGCCGCTGCGAGAGCGTCTCGACGATCAGGTCGTTGAGGTTCCGGTTGCGCTGCGCGGCGCGCGCGACGAGCCGCTCCTTCAGCTCGGCCGGCATGCGCAAGAGCACCGCGCCGCCGGCGCCGGGGACGCGCCCGGCGCGCCCGCTCGGCGCGAACGCGATCCCGTGGCTCGACGCGAGCAGGCCGACCGCGACGTCGTTCAGGCTGCGGCCGCTCGCGCGGGCCTCCTCGGCGAGGCGCCGCTTCAGCTCGGCCGGCATCCGGACGAGCACGTCCTTGCGGGCGTGTGCTAGCACAGGAGTGCTAGCAAGCATAGCTCAGCGCTCACGGGCGCGGGCTCGGAGCTGGGCGCGGACGCTCAGCACCCGCTGCAGGACGGTGATCCAGGCGGTGGCGGCGAGGACGACGAGGGCCCAGGGGAGGACGCCCCAGGGGGCGAGGACGAGCCCGACCCCGATCACCACCACCCGCTCGGCGCGGGAGCCGATCCCGACGTCGCCCTTGAGCCCGAGCGCCTCGGCGCGGGCGCGGGTGTAGGAGACGAGGAACGACCCGGCGACCGCCGCCATCGCGACCGCGACGAAGACGTCGCGGCCGTGCCGGGCGAAGACGTAGGCGATTGCGGTCAGCATGAAGCCCTCGGTGACGCGGTCGGTGGTCGAGTCGAGGAAGGCGCCGAACGGGGTCGTCTTGCCGCCGGCGCGGGCGAGCGCGCCGTCGAGGATGTCGAGGGCGGAGCCGGCGACGAAGACGGCGGCGGCGAGCCAGGAGAAGAGGAGCCGGTCGCGGTTCTCGAACAGGACGAGGACGGACGCGGCCGCGCAGAGCGCGACGCCGGCGGCGGTGAGGGCGTTCGGGGTGAGTCGGGTGCGGGCGAGCCCGGTGACCGAGCGCGAGGCCGCCCGGCGCGCCGCGGTCGTATAGCCCTCCTTGAGGGCGGCGGCCCTGCTCACGCGAGGACCCTAGCCGGCGGCGGCGAGCCTTCGCCGCCGGACGACGGTCGGCCCGTAGACCGTGGCGAGCGCGACCAGCGCGACGCCGAGCCCGGCGACGCAGTCGAGCCAGAAGTGGTTGCCGGTCGCCATCACGGCGAACCAGACCCAGGCGGGCCAGAGGCTCCAGAACGCCTTCGCCCACCAGCGCCGGCTGAGGACGACGAGCACGGCGCCGACGATCAGCGAGTCGGCCGCGTGGAGGCTGGGCATCGCCGCGTACGGGTTCGCGGCGTAGCGGATCAGGCCGTCGGTGTGGACGTCGTCGAAGCCGACGTTCAGCAGGCGGGGCGGCGCGGTCGGCATGAACACGTAGCCGATGAGCCCGAGCATGTTCGAGAGCAGCACCGTGTTGCGGAAGCGACGGAAGTGGGCGTGGCGGCGGATGTAGACGTAGAGGAGCGCGAGTCCGAGCACGGTGAACTCCGAGTTCCAGTACGTCCACGAGACGGCGAGCGCGAGCCAGTGTCGCTGGTCGACGAACTGCTGGAAGGTGAGCTCGTAGAGGCGGTGGGTGACGTGCTCCTCGATGCTGACGATGCGGAGGCCGTTCGCGAGCGCCTTCGCCGGCGGCTCGCGGTCGGCGAGCCCGCGGGCGAGCTGGTAGACGAGGGCGAACCCGAACCAGATCGCGAGCTGGCGCCCGAAATCCCCCCACCCGCGCGGCAAGTACCGCCGCCCCAACGCGACCACGGTCGACACGCAGTGGGATTCTAGTGGCGGTCCCCGACCGCACGAAACGGGGCCGGTCGGCGGCAAGCGGCGGCTCCGGGTGGCACCGGCGACGCGGCGAGGCCCGCCGCGTCCCTCAGCCGCCGATGTAGCTCATCTCGACCTTGCGCCCGCCGATCGCCGGGTCGACGGTGCTCTGCGAGCGCAGCTCGCTGTAGCGGTCGCCGCGCACGCGCCAGATCTCGGCGAGCCGCGCCGCGAGCTGCTCGTCGGTCGCGCCCGAGCGGATCAGCGCGCGCAGGTCGTGGCCGCGCACGGCGAACAGGCAGGTGTAGAGCTTGCCCTCGGCCGAGAGGCGCGCGCGAGTGCAGTCGCCGCAGAAGGGCTGGGTGACCGAGGCGATGATGCCGATCTCGCCCTGGCCGTCCCGGTAGCGCCAGCGCTTGGCGACCTCCCCGCGGTAGTTCGCCTCGACGGGCTCGATCGGGAACTCGGCGTCGACCCGCCGCGCGATCTCGGCGGCGGGGACGACGTCGTCCATCCGCCAGCCGTTCGTCGCGCCGACGTCCATGTACTCGATGAAGCGGAGGATGTGCCCGCTGCCGCGGAAGAAGCGCGCGAGCTCGACCACCTGGCTCTCGTTGACGCCGCGCTTGACCACGCAGTTGACCTTCACGGGCAGCCCGGCGTCCTTCGCCGCCTCGATCCCCTCGAGCACGCGGGCGACCGGGAAGTCGACGTCGTTCATGGCGCGGAAGGTCCGGTCGTCGAGCGCGTCGAGGCTGACGGTGATGCGCGAAAGCCCGGCGTCCTTGAGCGCCTGCGCCTTGCGCGGCAGGAGCGACGCGTTCGTCGTCAGCGTCACCTCCGCGCCGAGCGGGGCGAGCATCGCCACGAGCTCCTCGATCCCGCGGCGGAGCAGCGGCTCGCCGCCCGTCAGCCGCAGCTTGCGCACCCCGAGCGAGATCGCCGCCCGGGCGACGCGGGTGATCTCCTCGAAGTCGAGCAGCTCCCGGCGGTCCATGAACCGGTAGTCGTGGCCGAACACCTCCTTCGGCATGCAGTAGGTGCAGCGGAAGTTGCACCGGTCGGTGACCGAGATGCGCAGGTCGCGCAGGGGCCGCCCGAACGCGTCGGCCGATTGCTCCACTCCGCGACTAATCGTAACCGATCGCCCGGGCGATCGTGACAATCGGCCGGTGCCCGCTCTCGCCGCCCTCGTCGCCGTCACCGCCGTGTGGGGGCTCACCTTCGTGCAGGTCAAGGACGCGGTCGCCGTCTACCCGGTGCTCCCGTTCCTCGCCCTGCGGTTCGCGATCGCCTCCCTCGCGCTCGCGCCGGGGGCGCGACGGCTCGCCCGGCTCGGCCGGGCCGGGGCGGGGGCGGCCGCGCTCGCGGGCGGGCTGCTCGCCGCCGGCTACGTGCTGCAGACGCTCGGGCTCGAGCGGACGAGCGTCTCGAGCGCCGGCTTCGTCACCGGGACCTCCGTCGTCCTCACCCCGCTCCTCGCGCGCGCCTGCTTCCGGCTCGACGTCGGCGCGGGCGCGTGGGCCGGCGCGGCGCTCGCCCTCGCCGGCCTCGCCCTGCTCGCCGGCGTCCACCGCGGGCAGTGGGGCGGCGACCTGCTCGTCCTCGCCGCCGCCGCCGTCTACGCGCTGCAGATCGTCCTGATGGAGCGGTACGCGCCGCGCTACGACCCGGTCGGCTTCACGCTCGCGGAGATGGCCGCCGCCTGCGGCGGCCTCGCGGTCGCGGCGGTCCCGACCGCCGCCGTCCCGCGCGGAGCGACCGTGTGGGCGGCCCTGCTCGTCACCGGCCTGCTCGCGAGCGCGCTCGCGTTCCTCGTCCAGACCTGGGCGCAGCGGCGGACGAGCGCGACCCGCACCGCGCTCGTCTTCACGCTCGAGCCGGTCTGGGCGGCCCTGTTCGGGGTCACGCTCGCCGGCGACCGGCTCGGCGCGCTCGGCTGGGTGGGCTGCGCGGTCATCCTCGCCGGGATCGTCCTGGCCGAGCCGGCGGCCGGGGCCGCCCTCGGCCGCCTCGCGGTGGGCGGGCGGACGCTGCTGCCGGCCGGCCGCGGCCGCCCGCGGCCACCGGCGCCGCCGCCCAGCGATCTGCTATAAAAGGGCTTAGATTTTCTCAGTAGCGGACGAAGGAGAGCAATGGCAAAGACGATCGGCATCGACCTCGGCACGACGAACTCGTGCATGGCCGTCCTCGAGGGCGGCGAGCCGACGGTGATCCCGAACGCCGAGGGCGGGCGGACGACGCCGTCCGTCGTCGGGTTCGCGAAGGACGGCCAGCGGCTCGTCGGCTCCCCGGCGCGGCGGCAGCAGGTCACGAACCCGCAGAACACGATCTTCTCGATCAAGCGCTTCATGGGCCGCAAGTACGACGAGGTCACGGAGGAGATGAAGATCGTCCCCTACGAGGTCGTCCGAGGCCCGAACGGCGACGTGCGCGTGAAGGCGGGAGGCAAGGAGTACGCGCCTCCGGAGATCAGCGCGATGATCCTGCAGAAGCTGAAGACGGATGCCGAGGCCTACCTCGGCGAGCCGGTCACGGAGGCGGTCATCACCGTCCCCGCCTACTTCAACAACGCCCAGCGCGAGGCGACGAAGGACGCGGGCAAGATCGCCGGGCTCAACGTCCTGCGCATCATCAACGAGCCGACGGCGGCCTCGCTCGCGTACGGCCTCGAGAAGGAGGGCGCCGAGCAGACGATCCTCGTCTTCGACCTCGGCGGCGGCACCTTCGACGTGTCGGTGCTCGAGCTCGGCGAGGGCGTCTTCGAGGTGAAGGCGACCGCGGGCGACAACCACCTCGGGGGCGACAACTTCGACAAGGCGATCGTCGACTGGATGGTCGGCGAGTTCAAGAAGGACCAGGGCATCGACCTCTCGGCCGACCCGATGGCGCTCCAGCGCCTGTACGAGGCGGCCGAGAAGGCGAAGATCGAGCTCTCCTCGACGATGACGACGCAGATCAACCTGCCGTTCATCACCGCCACCTCGGAGGGCCCGAAGCACCTCGACATGCAGCTCACGCGGGCGAAGCTCGAGGAGCTCACGCACGAGCTGCTCGAGCGCACGGTCGGCCCGACGAAGCAGGCGCTCGCCGACGCCGGGCTCGACGCGTCGAAGATCGACCACGTCGTCCTCGTCGGCGGCATGACCCGCATGCCGGCGGTGCAGGCGAAGGTGAAGGAGCTGATCGGCAAGGAGCCCCACAAGGGCGTCAACCCGGACGAGGTCGTGGCGGTGGGCGCTGCGATCCAGGCCGGCGTGCTCAAGGGCGAGGTGAAGGACGTCCTGCTCCTCGACGTGACGCCGCTCTCGCTCGGCATCGAGACCAAGGGGGGCGTGTTCACGAAGCTGATCGAGCGCAACACGACGATCCCGACCCGCAAGGCGGAGGTGTTCACCACCGCCGAGGACAACCAGCCGTCGGTGGAGGTGCACGTCCTGCAGGGCGAGTCGGAGATGGCGATGTACAACAAGACGCTCGGCAAGTTCCAGCTCGTCGGGATCCCGCCCGCGCCGCGCGGCATGCCGCAGATCGAGGTCGCCTTCGACATCGACGCCAACGGGATCATCCACGTGACCGCGAAGGACCTCGGCACGGGCAACGAGCAGCAGATCAAGATCGAGGGCGGCTCGGGCCTGAAGGAGGAGGAGGTGCAGCGGATGATCCGCGAGGCCGAGGCGCACGCCGAGGAGGCGCACCGCCTGCACGAGCTCGCGAACGCGCGCAACGCCGCGGAGTCGCTCGCCTACCAGACGGAGAAGTCGCTCAAGGAGCACCGCGACAAGCTCGAGGAGTCGGTCGCCTCGACCGTCGAGGGCCGGATCATGGAGCTGAAGGGCGTGCTCGACTCGAACGACGTCGCCGAGATCAACGCGAAGACGGAGGCGCTGCAGGAAGCGTGGACGCAGGCCGCGTCCGCGATCTACGCGCACGCCTCGGCGTCGGCGACGCCGTCCGGCGACGGCGCCTCGCGCAGCGACGACGAGGTGATCGAGGACGCCGACTACGAGGTCGTCGACGAAGAGGCCAAGACCTCGTGATGGGCGAGGAGAAGGAACAGCTCGAGGAGCAGGAGGCCTCCGAGCTCGAGCGGGTGACGAGGGAGCGCGACGAGTACCTCGACGCGCTCCAGCGTCTCAAGGCGGAGTTCGAGAACTACCGCAAGCGAGTCGCTCGGGAGCAGGGCGAGTTCGTCGCCCGTGCGACCGAGCGGCTCGTGAAGAAGCTGCTGCCCGTGCTCGACGACCTCGAGCGGGCGCTCGAGGCGGCCGCCGAGCACGAGGAGGCCAAGCTCGAGGAGGGCGTGCGGCTCGTGCACCGCGAGCTCGCCGACGTGCTCGCGAAGGAGGGGCTCGTCGAGGTGGCGACCGACGGCGCCTTCGACCCGCACACCCAGGAGGCGCTGCTCGCGCAGCCCTCGTCCGAGGAGGAGGGCACGGTGATCCAGGTCCTGCAGAAGGGCTACAAGCTCGGCGACCTCGTGCTCCGGCCCGCGCGCGTCGTCGTGAGCGCGGGCGAGGCGACGGGCGGGGCGACGACGGAGGCCGAGGCGGCCGACCCGGCCGAGGGCGAGGCGGAGGCCGCGACCGAGGACGAGGCGGAGGCCGCGACCGAGACCGACGCCGGCGCCGGCGCCGCGACGGAGGGCGATGCCTAGCTCGCTCTACGAGACGCTCGGCGTTCCCAAGAACGCGTCCGCGGCCGACCTGAAGAAGGCCTACCGGAAGCTCGCGCGCCAGTACCACCCGGACCGCAACCCGGGGGACGCGGAGGCGGAGAGGCGCTTCAAGGAGATCCAGCACGCCTACGACGTCCTGTCGGATCCGGAGAAGCGCAAGCAGTACGACGCCTTCGGCCTCGGCAACGGCCGCGTCGGCCCGGGGCCGGCCCAGGGGCCGACGACGTTCGACTTCGGCGACTTCGATCTCGGGGATCTCTTCGGCGGGCTGTTCGGCGGCCGGCGCGCGACCGGAGCCCGTCCGCAGCGCGGCGAGCGCGGGGCGGACGTGGAGGTGGAGGTGCGCCTCTCGTTCGACGACTCCCTGAAGGGGCTGCAGACGACCGTGCCGGTGACGCTCGAGCTCGCCTGCCAGACGTGCCACGGCACGGGAGCCGCGCCCGGCACCGCGCCGAAGCGGTGCCCGGAGTGCAACGGCTCCGGCACGGTCGCGACGTCGCAGGGGCTGTTCGCGCTGCAGCAGCCCTGCCGGCGCTGCCGCGGGATCGGGACGATCGTCGAGACGCCCTGCGCCACCTGCCGGGGCACCGGCCGGGAGCGGAGGACGAAGCGCTACACGGTCCGCATCCCCGCCGGCGTCCGTGACGGGACGAAGATCAAGCTGAAGGGCAAGGGGGAGGCCGGCTACGGCGGCGCCCCCGCCGGCGACCTCTACGTCGTCGTCCGCGTCGAGCCCTCGAGGCTCTACGAGCGCCGCGGCGACGACCTCGTGCTCGACGTGCCGGTCACCTTCGACGAGGCCGCGCTCGGGGCCGACGTCGAGATCCCGACGCCCGACGGGCGCGTGTCGCTCAGGGTCCCGCCCGGATCCGCCGACGGGAAGCTGCTGCGGGTGAAGGGCCGCGGCGCGCCCAGGCTGAAGGGGGAGGGCCGGGGCGACCTGCTCGCGCGCCTGCGCGTCCAGGTCCCGACGAAGCTGACGAAGGCCGAGCGCGAGGCGCTCGAGGAGCTCCGCCGAGCCCACAAGCACAACCCGCGCGAGAGGTTGTTCGGCTGATGGACGACCGGCTGCGCTCCATGGACGACCGGCCGCGCTACATGATCTCGGTCGCCGCCGAGCTCGTCGGGATGCACCCGCAGACCCTGCGCATCTACGAGCAGAAGGGGCTCGTGCGACCGAAGCGCACCGCCGGCAACACGCGCCTGTACTCGGAGGCCGACATCGATCGCCTCCGGCTGATCCAGCGGCTGACGACGGAGGTCGGTCTCAACCTCGCCGGGGTCGAGCGCGTGCTCCGCCTCGAGGACGAGCTCGAGCGGATGAAGCGCCGCATCGAGCGGATGGAGGCGGAGATGCGGGAGACGATCGAGCAGGTGCACAAGCAGTACCGCCGGGAGCTCGTCCTCTACCGGCCCGCCCAGCCTCCGATCCGGAGGGAGGCCTGAGCGCTCGGGCCGGGTCCGGCCCCGGGCCCCGACCACGCGAGATGGCGACGAAAGGACAGTGAGGGAGATGGTCGACTTCAACAAGCTGACGATCAAGAGCCAGGAGGCCGTCGCGGCCGCCCAGGAGCTCGCGCGCCGGCGGGGGAACCCGGAGATCTACCCCGAGCACCTGCTGCTCGCGCTGCTCGACCAGGAGCTCTTCTCCGGCTGGCAGGGGCTGCGGGCGGAGGCGGAGCGGAAGCTCGCCGCGCGGCCGACCGCGAGCGGGGCGCAGACGGTGCCGCAGGCATCGGCCGCGTTCCGGCAGGTGCTCGACCGCGCCGACGAGGAGCGGGGGAAGCTCGAGGACGAGTACGTCTCGACCGAGCATCTCTTCCTCGCGCTCGAGCCGGTCCCGCGCGAGGAGATCCTCGCCTGGATCCGCACGGTGCGGGGTGGGCAGCGCGTCACCTCGCAGGACCCGGAGGGGACCTACCAGGCGCTCGCGAAGTTCGGCCGCGACCTGACCGACGCGGCCGAGCACGGGAAGCTCGACCCGGTGATCGGCCGCGACGAGGAGATCCGGCGCGTGATCCAGATCCTCTCGCGGCGGACGAAGAACAACCCGGTGCTGATCGGCGAGCCGGGCGTGGGGAAGACGGCGATCGTCGAGGGGCTCGCGCAGCGGATCGTCGCGGGCGACGTCCCGGAGGGGCTGAAGGGCAAGCGGGTCTGGGCGCTCGACGTCGGTGCGCTGCTCGCGGGCTCGAAGTACCGCGGCGAGTTCGAGGAGCGGCTGAAGGCGGTGCTGACCGAGATCCGAGCGAGCGAGGGCCGCATCGTGCTCTTCATCGACGAGCTGCACACGATCGTCGGCGCGGGCGCGGCCGAGGGCGCGGTCGACGCCGCCAACCTGCTGAAGCCGATGCTCGCCCGCGGGGAGCTGCGCTGCGTCGGGGCGACGACGCTCGACGAGTACCGCAAGCACGTCGAGCGCGACGCCGCTCTCGAGCGCCGCTTCGCGCCGGTCTTCGTCGACGAGCCGTCGGTGGCGGACACGATCGCGATCCTGCGCGGGCTGAAGGAGCGCTACGAGGCGCACCACGGGGTCCGTATCCGCGACGCCGCGCTCGTGGCGGCGGCCGTTCTCAGCCACCGCTACATCGCCGACCGCTTCCTCCCCGACAAGGCGATCGACCTCGTCGACGAGGCCGCCTCGCGGCTGCGGATCGAGATCGACTCCTCGCCGGTCGAGCTCGACGAGGCGAACCGGCGCGTGATGCAGCTCGAGATCGAGCTCGCGGCGATGGCGAAGGAGTCGAAGGAGGTGCGCGAGCCGGTCGAGCGCGCCCTCGCCGAGGCGAAGGAGGAGCGCGACGCGCTCGCGGCTCGCTGGGCGAAGGAGAAGGAGGCGCTCGAGCGGATCCGGGAGATCACCCGCCGGATCGACGAGCTGCGGATGGAGGCCGAGCGGGCGGAGCGCGAGCAGAACCTGCAGCGCGTGGCGGAGATCCGCTACGGCGAGATCCCGGCGCTCGAGCGCGAGCTCGCCGAGCGGAAGGCGCCAGAGCACCCGATGGTGAAGGAGGAGGTCGACGAGGACGACGTCGCCGCCGTGGTCGCGCGCTGGACGGGGATCCCCGTCGACCGGCTGCTCGAGGGCGAGACCGAGAAGCTGATCCACATGGAGGAGCGCCTGCACCGGCGCGTGATCGGCCAGGACGAGGCGGTCTCCGCGGTCGCGAACGCGCTCCGGCGCGCGCGCACCGGCCTGCAGGACCCGAACAGGCCGATCGGCTCGTTCGTGTTCCTCGGCCCGACCGGGGTCGGCAAGACGGAGCTCGCCCGCGCCCTCGCCGAGTTCATGTTCGACGACGAGCACGCGATGGTGCGGCTCGACATGAGCGAGTACCAGGAGCGGCACACCGTCGCCCGGCTCCTCGGCGCGCCGCCCGGGTACGTCGGCTACGAGGAGGGTGGGCAGCTCACCGAGGCGGTGCGGCGGCGCCCGTACTCGGTCGTCCTGCTCGACGAGATCGAGAAGGCGCACGCCGAGGTCTTCGACGTGCTGCTGCAGATCCTCGACGACGGCCGACTCACCGACGGCCACGGTCGGACGGTCGACTTCCGCAACACCGTGATCATCATGACCTCGAACATTCGCAGCGCCGAGTCGTTGCGGGAGCACTTCCGTCCCGAGTTCCTGAACCGGATCGACGAGATCGTCGAGTTCCGGCCGCTCTCCCGCGAGCAGCTCGGCGAGATCGTCGAGCTGCAGCTCGCGCGGCTGCGCGAGCGGCTCGCCGAGCGCGAGCTCGCGCTCGAGCTGACCGACGCCGCGAAGGAGGTGATCGCCGACGCCGGGTGGGATCCGACTTACGGGGCCCGGCCGCTCAAGCGCGCGATCCAGCGCCTGCTCGAGAACCCGCTCGCGCTGCGGCTGCTCGAGGGCGACTTCGCCGCCGGCGACACGATCCGGGTCGACGCCCAGCACGGCGACCTCGTGTTCGAGCGGGCCGAGGCGGCCGCGCCCGCGGCGGCCTGAGGTCAGTTCGGCCCCCGCGGGGTCGCCGCCGTCGCGACGGCGAAGTCGGCAGCGTTCACGTCCGTGTCGTGCCCGTCCGGCCTGCGGACGATGCTTCCGCCCGGCGGCGCCGTCGTCGGCGGCGCGGCCGCGGCCGCGCCCTCGACGAGCGCGTTCGTCGCCGTGCCCCAGCCGACGGCGTCGACGAGCGCCCCGGACGCGTCCCGGAGCCCGACGGCGCCGCCGGCCGAGGCGAGCCCGGCCGCGAACGACTGGTCGGCGGCGCGCGCGCCCGCGTACGCGCTGCCGCCGAAGAGGTAGAAACCGCCCGCCGCCACCGTCGTGCCCGCGGGGATCGTGACGAGCGTCGTGTCCGAGGTGCCCGACGCCGAGCGATACACGAGCTTCCAGCCGCCGACGTCGGCCGCGGACGTGCCCGCGTTCACGAGCTCGACGAACTCGTCGGCCGCGGACGCGGTCGTGCCGGTCTGGACCTCGTTGACGCGGACGACCGCCGCGCCGCGGACGCAGGTGAGCGTCGCGCGGCTGGAGGCGTCCCAGGTGATCGCGATCGTCCCGGCGCCCCCGTCCGTGGTGCAGCGGGATCCCGCGAGGTCGTCGAACGACGCGATCCCCGCCCCGGCGGGCCCGGCCGGCCCGCGCTCGCCCGCCGGCCCCTGCGGGCCGGCCGGCCCGGTGTCGCCGCGCGGGCCCGCAGGCCCCGGAAGCCCCTGCGGCCCGGCTGGGCCCTGGGCGCCGGCCGGCCCCGAAGGTCCGGTCGCGCCCGCCGGCCCGGGCGTCCCCGGCGTCCCGCGCTCGCCCGCCGGCCCCTGCGGCCCGGGCTCGCCCGCCGGCCCCGCCGGCCCCGGGGCGCCGGCCGGCCCCGGTAGGCCGGTCGCCCCGGCCGGACCGGCCGGACCGGCGGGGCCGGTCGCGCCGGGCGCGCCCGGGTCGCCGCTCGCACCGGGCAGGCCGGGCGGGCCGGCGGCGCCTGCCGGCCCCGCCGGCCCCTCCGGCCCCGTCTCGCCGGTCGCGCCGCGCGGCCCGGCCGGGCCGGGGTCGCCCGGCGGCCCGCTCACGTTCCAGGCGAGCGTCCGCTCCGGCCGGCGGCAGCCGTCGGCGTCTGCCAGGCGGAGCTGGCCGTCCGGCCGGACGCACGCGGTGACGACGGCGGTCGGCGCCGAGAGCGAGGGGGCGCGGTCGCCGCGGGTCGCGAACGCGACGCCGGCGACGACCGCGAGCGCGCCGGCGAGGACGGCGGCGATCCGAAACGTGGTGTGCATCGAGATCCTCCAGGGTCGAGACACGTTGTCGACCCGGGATACAGGACGCGGGCGCGAGGCGCCAGGGTGCGTCACGCAATTGGCTCGCTCTTGTCACAGGTGGCGCCGGCGGCGGGCGCCGGCGCCTCGCTCAGGGAAGCTCGACGTCCTCGAGGTACTCGGCGCGCCCGGCGACCGGCGGTGCGCCGTAGGCGAGCACGACCACCTCCGCCTCGCTCTCGTTCCGGACCTGGAGCGGGGTGCCGGGCGCGACGGCGACGACGCTCTGCGGCGCCAGGTCGACGCGCTCGGGCGGATCGCCGAGCAGCATCGTCAGCGTGCCGTCGAGGACGACGAACACCTCCTCCTGCACCCCCTCGCGATGCCGGCGCCCGCGCGAGCGCGGCGGGTAGCGCCAGATGCGCGCGCGCGAGCGCTCGAGCGCGCCGGCGGCCGTCACGTCGAGCACGCGCCGCACGGCGCCCTGCTCGGTCGGGCGCTCCTCCCAGTCGGCCTCCTCCGGCCGGATCACGCGGTAGCTCATCGCCACGATCCTAGTACCGTGCGAGTACGGTGCGGTCCGTGCTCGTGATCGCCGCCACCGCGCGAGAGCTCGCCGGCGTCGACGGCGCCGTGTGCGGGATCGGGCCCGTCGACGCCGCGGCCGCGACCGCCCGCGCGCTCGCCGAGCGCCGGCCGGCCGCCGTGCTCCACGTCGGCCTCGCGGGGGCGCACGGCTTCGAGACGCCGGTGCTCGTCCTCGGGAGCGAGGCGCGCTACTGCGACGCCGGGTCGCCGCTCGTCGCCGCCGCCGAGCGCCCCGACGAGGAGCTACTCGCGCGCGCCCGCGCGGCGCTCCCACGCGCGCGCGTCTGCCCGATCGGCACGAGCGCGCGCGTCGGCGGCGCCCACGGCTGCGAGATCGAGGCGATGGAGGGCTTCGCCGTCCTGCGCGCCTGCCGGCTCGCCGGCGTGCCGGCTCTCGAGCTGCGCGTGACCGCGAACGAGGTCACCGAGCCCGACCGGTCGCGGTGGCGCTTCGAGGACGCGCTCGCCCTCCTCCGCGCGGCGCTTCCCCCGCTCGTCGAGGCTCTCGATGCGTGAGGCGCCCCCGCCGCTTCCGCCCGAGCAGCGCACGGTCGGCCAGCTCGTCGCCGAGTCGATCCGCGCCTACGGCGACGACTTCTGGCGCGCGCTCCCGCTCGGGCTCCCGCTCGCCGTCGCCGACCAGGCCGCCGCCGGCCACGCGCTCGCGGCGCAGTCGCTCGTCTACTGGCTCGCGACGCCGCTCTTCGCCGCCGCCTACCTCTGGGCCTGCCGGCTCGTGCTCGGCGGGCGCCCGACCCGGACGGCGGCCGCCCTCGCGGTCGTGATCTGGCTGCCCTTCCCGGCGCTGCGGTCGCTGTTCGTCCTGCCGGGCCTCGCGTGGCTCGCCTTCGCCGGGCTCGCGGTGCCGGCCGCGACGGCCGAGGGCACCGGCTTCCGCGCGTCGCTCGTCCGCGGCCGCCAGCTCGCCCGCGCCGGCTTCGCGCACGTCCTCGGCTCGCTCTGCGCCCTCGTCGTCGTGGTCGGCGTCGCCGCCGGCGTGCTCGGGACGCTGCTCCACACCCAGAGCGCCTCGAGCGCGCGCGTGGCGACGTTCCTCTCCGACCTCGTGCTCAGCCCGCTCCTCTACCTCGGGGCGGCGATCCTGTACGTCGACCAGTCGGCGCGACTACGCTCCCGCCATGCCGGTGTACATCCTCCTCTCGAGGCTGACGCAGCAGGGCGTGCGGACGCTCGAGTCGAACCCTGAGCGTCTGCTCGAGGTGAACCGGGACGTCGAGGAGCTCGGCGCGAAGGTGCTCCACCAGTGGGCGACGCTCGGCGCGTTCGACTTCGTGAACGTCGTCGAGGCCCCGGACGCGGCGACGATCGCGAAGGTCTCGGTCGCGCTCGGCGCGCGCGGCTCGACCCGGATCGAGACGCTGCCGGCGCTCGAGGTCGACGAGCTCCTCCGCGTCCTGTCCGAATGAGCCAGTTGTAGGCCGGGGCCCGACGGGGGTACCTTCCCTGATGGCCATGCGCGACCCTCGCATCGACGAGTACGCACGCCTGCTCGTCGAGCGGTCGATCGGCGTCGAGCCCGGCTGGGAGGTGCTCGTCCGCTCGACGCCGCTCGCGCGCCCGCTCGTCGAGGCGGTGATGGAGCAGATCGCGCGCCGCGGCGCCTACCCGCTGCTGCAGCTCGCGTGGGAGCAGACGAGCGGGCCGTTCGCGCGGGAGGCCCCGCTCGAGGTGCTGCGCGTCCCGCCGCCCTCGCTGCGGTCCCTCTGGGAGACCTGCGACGCGTTCGTCACCATCTCCGCGCCCGAGAACACGCGCGAGGGGTCCGAGCTCGCCGAGGAGCGGCGGCAGGCGCTGCTCGAGCGCGGCAGCGTCTTCCGCGAGCGGCAGATGGCGATGAAGGCGCCGTGGGTCGTCTGCGAGTACCCGGTGCAGGCGACGGCGCAGGAGGCCGGGATGACCCTCGAGGAGTACACGGAGTTCATCTTCGGCGCCGTGCTCCTCGACTGGGACGCGGAGGCGGCGAAGATGAAGAGGATCGCGGAGGTGTTCGACGCCGCCGAGGAGATCAGGATCGTCGGGCACGAGACGGACCTCGTGCTCTCGCTCGCCGGGCGGCGCGGCGCGATCGACGACGGCCACATCAACATGCCCGGCGGCGAGGTCTTCTACTCGCCGATCGAGGACACCGCCACCGGCACGGTCACCTTCTCGGAGTTTCCGGCCGTCTACTACGGCCACGAGGTGGTGGGCGCGCAGCTCGTGTTCCGGCGCGGGGAGGTGGTGAAGGCGCGGGCGCGGAGCGGCGAGGCGTTCCTGCTGCGCACGCTCGACACCGACGAGGGGGCGCGGCGGCTCGGCGAGCTCGGGATCGGCTGCAACCCCGGCATCCAGCGGTTCACGAAGAACGTCGGCTTCGACGAGAAGATCGACGGCACGATCCACCTCGCGATCGGCAACTCGTACAGCTCGACCGGCGGCACGAACGTCAGCCGCATCCACTGGGACATCGTCAAGGACCTGCGGCGCGGCGGCCGTCTCTACGCCGACGGCCGGCTCGTGCAGGAGGACGGCCGCTGGAAGCTGTAGCGCCGCGGGCCGGGTCGCGGTGGCCGCGGCGCGCGCCCCGGACGACCTCCTGGTAGCGTCGAGCCGGTGCGCGGCGACCTGATCGCGCGGGCCTTCGCGGCCCTCGACGCGGGCGACACCGGGCCGTTCGAGGCCCTGCTCGCCCCGGAGGCGCGGTGGGTCGGCGTCGCGAGCAGCGCGAGCGAGACGCCGACCTGCGACGACCGCCGCGAGGTCGTCGACCTCCTCCGCCGGCGGGTGGCGAGCGGCCGCCGCTTCGCGGTGCGGCGCGCCGTGGAGAGCGGCGACCAGGTCTCGGTCACCCTCGCGGTCTCCGGCCCCGGGATCCCGGACGGCGTGACGGTGACGAGGGTCTTCACGTTCCGCCCCGGCACGAACGTCGTCGTCCGGATGGACGACGGCGTCGACGTGCTCGCGCTCCGCGCGCAGCGCGACCTCGCCGACGACGGCGCGCCTTCGAGCCCGGACGAGTCCGCGTAGCCCGTCGACGGCGCGACGCGATCCCGCGCCGGGTCACGGGACGCGCGAGGAGCGGCCGCGGGCGGCGGCGGCCGCGACGGCGACCTCGCCGGCGAGCCGGGCGTTGCCGAGGACGAGCTCGCGGTTCGCGCGGAGCGTCCGGCCGCCGCTTGCCCGGTGCAGGAAGGCGAGGACGAACGGGGTCACCGCCTGGCCGCGGACCCCCGCCGCCTCGGCCGCCGCCAGCGCGCGCTCGATCAGCGGCTCCACCTCCTCCAGGCTCTCGTCGGGCGGCCGCACGAGCAGCAGGCCGCCGCCGCCGAGCTCCCAGTGGGCGCGGGCGATCCGCGCCGCCTCCTCCGCCGACTCGACGCGCGCCGACACCGGCGGCCCGCCGGAGGCGGCGTAGAAGAGCGGGATCGTGTCGGTGCGGTAGCCGAGCACGGGCACCCCGAGCGTCTCGAGGAGCTCGGCGGTCGCGGGCACGTCGAGGAGCGACTTCGCCCCCGAGGCGACGACGAGGCACGGCGTGGCCGCGAGCACCGGGAGGTCGGCCGAGACGTCGGGCGGGGCCGGCCAGCCTCGGTGGACGCCGCCGAGCCCGCCCGTCGCCATGAACCGGATGCCCGCCCGGCGGCAGACCGCGAGCGTGCCGCCGACGGTGGTCGCGCCGACCGCGCCCTGCACGGCGGCCGCGGCGAGGTCGCGCGGCCCCACCTTGCGCGCGGACGCGTCGAAGCGGGCGAGCTGCTCCTCCGAGAGCCCGACGACGACCTCGCCGTCGAGGACGCCGACCGTGACCGGCTCGGCGCCCGACGCGCGCACGGCGCGCTCGGCCGCGAGGCCGACCTCGACGCCCTCGCCGGGCGGGAAGCCGTGCGCGACGAGCGTCGTCTCGAGCGCGACCCTCGGCCTCACGGCAGCGCGCCCATCCGCTCGCAGCAGCGCGCGGCCGCCGCGAGGCCGGCGGGGAGCCCGCCGACGAGGAACCCGGCCGCGAGCGCGTCGCCCGCGCCGGTCGCGTCGACGACCTCGGCGGGGAGCGCCGGGTGCTCGACCCCGTCCACGACCACGCCGGCGGCACCGCGCTTCACCACCCACGCCGCGTCGAGCGCGCCGAGCGCCTCGCGCTCGCGCTCGCCGGCGAAGACGAGGTCGGGCGCGAGCGTCCGCACCCGCTCCCGGAACGCCTCGCCGATCGCGGTCCAGGCTGCGAGGTCGAGGGACACCCGGGCGCCGTGGTCGCGCGCGAGCTCCGCCGCGCGCAGGGCCGCCGACGCGCTCGGCTCGGCCTGGAGCGCGTAGCCGGACACGTGCAGCGCGTCGCAGCGGAACCACCGCCGCTCGAGCTCGTCCGCGCGAAGAGCCGGGGCGGAGCCGCGGTCGGAGGCCATCGTCCGCTCGCCGCCCGCCGCGAGCGAGACGACGACGCCCGTCCGCCCCTCGGCCGGCCCGAGCACCCACAACCCCCCGCGCGCGGAGCTCGCGGGCGACGAGCGCGCCGGCGACGTCGGCGCCCCGCTTGCCGACGACGCGCGCCTCCGCCCCGAGCGCGGCCGCCCACGCGGCCACGTTCGCCGCCTGGCCGCCGGCGCCGACGCGTGTCTCGGCCGGCCGGTCGTCGCCGGGGACGAGCGGGCCGTCCAGGCGGACGACCACGTCGAGGAGGAGGTCGCCGATCGTCGTCACCCGCACCCTACGATGCTCGCATGGACGACCGGTCCCGCCGCGCCCGCCTCCGCTCCTTCGTCTTCGGGAGCCTCGTCGGAGCGGCCGGCACCGTCGCCGCCGTCCGCCGGATCGGGCGGTCCCGGCGCCCGCTCGACGCCCCGGGCGGGCTCGCCGCCTTCGAGGACGCTCCGTGCTTCCTCGAGCTCGTCGAGCGGGAGGCGCAGAGCTACCGCGAGGCCGAGCGCGGCGGCGAGCGGGCCGAGTAGCGCCGCGGGCGGCGGCGCGACCGGCTGCTAGCTTTGAGCATCCGTATGCCGATCTACGAGTACAAGTGCCCGAACGGACACCTGCTCGAGGCGTTCCACGGGATGAGCGAGTCGGGGCCGACGACCTGCGAGGTCTGCGGCGCCGGCCCGCTCGTGCGCGTCCTGCACCCGGTCGCCGTCCACTACAAGGGGTCCGGCTTCTACTCGACCGACTACGGCCGCGGCGCCCGCAAGGCGGCGAAGGAGTCGGGCGGAGGCGACGCCTCGTCCACCGCCTCCGACGGCGGCTCGAGCGCGTCCGACGCGGCGGCGTCGAGCCCCTACGCCAAGGGCGGCGACATCAACTAGCGCGAGCCGAACAGGCGGGCCTAGAGGCCGTGCCCGCGGGCGCAGCCCGGCCCGAACGGCGAGGTCGGAAGCTGCGGCGCCGACTTGCCGAGGAACATCAGGATCGTCGCCGCGTCGTCCTCGCTCGGCGCGCCGGTGCCGCCCGGCCCGAAGTCGCCGCCGAGCCGGCAGTGCAGCGCGTTGCCGCCCGAGGAGCGGAACTTCACCCAGCCGAGCTCGACGAGCTGCCAGGCGGTGAGGTCGGTGGCGATCGGCCGCACCCACGAGGCGGCGTCGAACGGCGCCGCCGCGAGCGTCCCGAACGAGGTGAGCTTCGCGAGCACGGCCTGCGTCACCTGCTGCTGGCGCTGCTGGCGGGTGAAGTCGGTCTCCGACGGGTCGAGCTGGTTCACCCGCACGCGCGAGTAGATCAGCGCCTCCTTGCCGTCCATGTGCTGCACGCCCTTGCGGAACCGCCACCCCGGCCACCGCAGGCACCGTGCCTGCGTCGCGTACGGGCAGTCGAAGCGATCCGACAGGATCGGCTTCGGCACGTCGATCGTGATCCCGCCGAGGGAGTCGATCAGCTCCCTGAACTGCGAGAAGTCGACGACGACCACGTGGTTGATCGGCAGCCCGGTCAGCTCACGCACGGTCCGGATCGCGAGCGCGGGGCCGCCGACCTGCATCGCCGTGTTGATCTTCGTCGTCCCCACGCCCGGCACCGAGACGACGAGGTCGCGCGGGATCGAGAGGTACGCGATCCGGTGGTGCGCGGGGTCCGAGCGGACGATCATGATCGAGTCGGAGTGGTGGTCGGCCTGCCGCCCCGGCAGCGCGGCGTAGTCGGTGCCGAGCACGAGGATGTCCGTCGCGTGCGAGAGCAGGAGCCCGCTCTGCTTGTCGAGCGCGGCGCGCGCCCCGGGGTCGAGCCGCCGGTTCGCCGCCGCGACGCCGCTCTCGAGCTGGAGGAAGCCGACGACGCCCCAGCAGACGACGAGGACGAGGAGGACGAGCAGCGCGACGACGAGGAGCCGCCGCCAGCGCGGGGGGCGCGGCAGGCCGAAGCGGAAGCGTCCCGGCCCGCGGAAGCGCACCCGGGCGAGCGGTCGCCGCCGGCCGCGTGCCGGTCCCGGACGGCGCCGCGGCGGCGCCGCCGGCACCTTGCCCTTGACCCGACCGCCCCGGTAGACGCGGTAGGGCTTCTCTTCGGGCGCCATCCGGCGAAGTAGGGTAGCTGGCACGTTGGCCAGCGACCGGGTGATCGGCGTCGATGTCGGCGGGACGAAGATCCGCGCGGGCGTCGTCGACGCCGGCGGGCGGGTCGAGCGCACCTACGAGACGGCGACGCCCACCTCGACCCAGGAGGCGCTCGTCGAGGCGCTCGTCGAGGCGGTCGAGGCGGTCCGCGACGACGCGGTCGCCGCCGTCGGCTTCGGCGTGCCCGCCCGGGTCGACCGGCTCGGCGTCGCGCGCGGGGCGGTGAACGCGCCGCTGCACGAGCTCTCGTTCCCGGGCGCGCTCGGCCCGCGGCTCGGCCTGCCGGTCGCCGTCGCGAACGACGCGAGCGCGGCCGCGCTCGCCGAGCATCGGCTCGGCGCCGGTCGCGGGACGCGCACGATGGTGCTGCTCACCCTCGGCACCGGCGTCGGCGGCGGCGTGGTGATCGACGGGGAGCTCTTCCGCGGCTGGTCGGAGCTCGGCCACATGGTCATCGTCGCCGGCGGCGTCCCCTGCCCCGGCGCGTGCACCGGCCTCGGCCACGTCGAGTCGTACTGCTCCGGCACCGCCGCCGGCCGGATCGCGAAGCGCGTCCTCGGCGAGGCCGCGGACGCGCACGCGCTCGTCGAGCGGCGCCACCCCGCGCTCGAGGAGATCGGCCGGTACCTCGGGGCCGCGATCGGCTCGCTCGTCAACGTCTTCGACCCGGAGGCGGTGGTCGTCGGCGGCGGCTTCGGGCTCGCCGCCGGCGCGCTCCTGTTCGAGGCCGCCCGGCCGGTGGTCGAGCGGGAGGCGCTCGGCGGGGCCCCCGGTCTCCGGCTCGCTCTGGCGGAGCTCGGCGCGGACGCCGGGATGGTGGGCGCCGCGCTCCTCGCCCTCGAGGCCGCCTGATGCTCTCGGTCTGCGCGACCCCGATCGGCAACCTCGACGACGTCACGCTGCGTGTGCTCGCGGAGCTCCGGCGGGCGGACGTCGTCCTCGCCGAGGACACCCGGCGCACCCGCCGCCTGCTCGAGCGCCACGGGATCGAGGCGCGGCTTCTCGCCTACCACGAGCACAACGAGGCGGCGCGCGTGCGCGAGCTGCTGCCGCGGCTGCGAGCGGGGGAGCGTGTCGCGCTCGTGGCGGACGCCGGCTTGCCGTGCGTGTCGGACCCCGGCGCCCGGCTCGTGCGTGCCGCGCTCGAGGCGGGGGTGGCGACGACGGTGCTGCCCGGGCCGTCCGCGGTCGAGACCGCGCTCGTCGCGAGCGGGCTCGTCGCCGACCGGTACGCGTTCGTCGGCTTCCTGCCCCGGCGGGAGGCCGAGCTCCGCGCGCTGTGGGACGAGCTCGCCTCCTGGGCGTGGCCGGTGGTGGCGTTCGAGTCGGCGCGGCGGCTGCCGGCGGCGCTTCGCTCGCTCGCCGAGGCGGCGCCTTCGCGCGAGGTCGCCGTCTGCCGCGAGCTCACCAAGCGCTTCGAGCAGGTGGTGCGGGGGAGCGCGGCCGAGCTCGCGGCGCGGTTCGCCGAGGCGCCGAAGGGGGAGATCACGCTCGTGCTCGGGGCGGCGCCGGCCGCGCCGGCCGCGGCGGGCGCGGCCGGCGGGGAGGCCCGCGCCGCGGTGGAGGAGCTCGTCGCCGCGGGGACGCCGCGGCGGGTGGCGGCGGCGGTCGTCTCGCGGCTGACCGGGGCGGCGCGGAACGACCTCTACCGGGGCTCGCTGTGACAAGTTTGTAACCTTGGTTGACAACCGGCGAGGCCCGGCTCTACCCTCGGCGAACACACGTTCCCGCTCCCCGAGCCTCGAGGTGGCCGATGCGCCGACTGCTCCTCCTCCTTGCCCTTCCCCTCCTCCTCGCTCCCTGCGCGCAGGCCTGGACCTGGCCGGTGTCGGGCCGCGTGCTGCGCCCCTTCTCCTTCGACCGCGCGAGCCCCTACGCTGCCGGCCAGCACCGCGGCGTCGACCTCGCCGGCGCGCCGGGTGAGGCCGTGCTCGCGGCCGCCGCGGGCGTCGTCTCGTTCGCGGGCACGGTTCCCGAGAGCGGCAAGACGGTCGCGCTCGAGACCGCCGACGGCTGGTCGGTGACGTACACCCACCTGGGAGCGATCGCCGTCCGGACGGGGCAAGCGGTCGCAGAAGGCGAGCCGGTGGGCACGCTCGCGGCGGCCGATCCGGGCGGCGGGCCGCCGTTCGTCCAGCTCGGGATCCGCTCGGCGACCGACCCGCAGGGCTACGTCGACCCGCTCGGCCTCCTGCCGCCCCGTCCGGAGGCGGGCTCGGCCCCGCCGCCCGCGCCGCCGCCCGCCCCCGAGCCTGCGCCGCCCGTCGCGGCCGGCGCCGCGGCCCCGCCGCCGTCCGTCGCGGCTCCCGCCGCTCCCGCGCCGCCCGACGCCGGCGGCGCCGAGGGGGCGGCGCCGCCCGCGCCCGTCGCGCTCCCGGCCGCCGTGGACGCGGCCGCGCCGGCCGGGCCGGCGGCGGCGACGGTCGGGCAGGCTGCGCCGCCGCCGGCGCCCGCCGTGGCCGGGGAGGCCGCTCGACCGGCGGCGCCGCGGAGGTCTCCGGTCGCGACCGCGGCCCCCGGCCCGACCGGGTCGCCGCCGGCCGCCGCGACCCCTCGCACGGCCTCCCGCGCGACCCGTCCGGCCGCCCAGGCCGAGCCGGCGCCCGCGGAGGCGAAGCGCGCGCCCGATCCGCCGCGCCCGCCCGATGCGCTCGGTCGGGCGCTCCCCACGGCGGCGGTGCCCGCCGCGGTGGCCGCCCGGGCAGCGGAGGCCGTCGCGGCGCCCGCGGCGCCGACGGCGGCCGCCGCGACGCTTCGCGTGCGTCCTTCCGCGCACCGCCCGGCGCCGCTTCGCCCCTCGCGTCCTTCGCCTCCCTCCGCCGGCCGGCCGCGGCCGACCGCGCCGCCCGGTCGCTCGCTCGCACTCGCGGCCGTGCTCCTCGGCGCGCTCGCGCTTGCGCTCGCGCTCCTCTCGCGGCGGAGAGTCGTGCCGAGACCCGCTCGTATGATTGCCGGCGATGCGGTACTACGTGACGACGCCGATCTACTACGTGAACAGCACGCCCCACATCGGGCATGCGTACACGACGATCGCGGCCGACATCCTCGTCCGGCACCAGCGACAGCGGGGCGCGGAGACGTTCTTCCTCACCGGCGTCGACGAGCACGCGACGAAAGTCTTCCGAGTCGCGCAGGAGCAGGGTCTCGCCCCGCAGGCGTACGTCGACGCGATCGCCGGTACCTGGCAGGCGCTCGCGCCGCGGCTGAACGCCCACCCCGACTTCTTCATCCGCACGAGCGATGAGGGGCACAAGCGCTTCGTCCGCGACTTCCTCCAGCGGATCTACGACAACGGCGACGTCTACGAGGGCGTCTACTCGGGCCTGTACTGCGTCGGCTGCGAGGAGTTCAAGTCGCCCGCCGACCTCGTCGACGGCAAGTGCCCGATTCACGACACCGTTCCGGAGGCGATCGAGGAGAAGAACTACTTCTTCCGCCTGTCCGCCTACCGGGACCGGCTGCTCGAGCTCTACGACGCGCGTCCCGACTTCGTCCAGCCCGCGTTCCGCTTCAACGAGGCGCGCAGCTTCATCGCCGGCGGCCTGCAGGACTTCTCGATCAGCCGCTCGGGCCAGCCCTGGGGGATTCCGCTCCCGTGGGACGAGAGCCAGGTCGCCTACGTCTGGGCGGACGCGCTGATCAACTACCTGAGCGCGCTGACCTACGCGCGCCCGGGCGAGGACCTGACGGCGGCGTTCTGGCCCGAGGCGCGCCACCTGATGGCGAAGGACATCCTCCGCTTCCACTGCGTCTACTGGCCGGCGATGCTGCTCTCCGCCGGGTACGAGGTGCCGAAGCAGATCTTCGTCCACGGCTACCTCCTGCTCGACGAGCGGAAGATCTCGAAGTCGCTCGGCAACGTCGTCGACCCGCTCGACCTGATCGACGTCTACGGCGCCGACGCGGTCCGGTACTGGTGCGCGCGCGCGATCCCGTTCGGCCAAGACGGGAGCGCGTCCATCGACGGCCTCCACGAGCGCTACGAGCGCGAGCTCGGCAACGACCTCGGCAACCTCCTCTCGCGGACGACGAAGATGGTCGAGCAGTACCTCGGCGGTCGCCTCACGGCCGGGGGCCGCGGCAACGAGGAGCTCGCGTCGGCCGTCGAGCGGCTGGCGCGCGACGTCGCCGCGGCGCTCGACCGGTTCGACATCACGGCCGCGGCCGACCGGATCTGGGAGCTCGTCCGCCGGCTGAACCGCGAGGTCACCGAGCGCAGGCCGTGGGAGCTCGCGAAGGACGAGGCCCGGCGCGGCGAGCTGGAGGACGTCCTGCACGACCTCGCCGACGGGCTGCGGGTCGCGGCGATCGCGCTCGCCTCCTACCTCCCGGAGGCGTCGGCGCGCATCCTCGAGGCGCTCCGTCAGCCGCCCGACCTCTCCTGGAGCGCCGTCGCGTACGGCCGGCTCGCCGCCGCCGAGGGGATCACCGGCGCCGCGCCGCTCTTCCCGCGGGTCGAGGCCCCGGCGGCGGCGTGATCGACACCCACGCGCACCTCGACCCCGAGGCGGCGCCGGGGGTGCTCGAGCGGGCGCGCGCGGCCGGCGTCGAGCGCGTGATCGCCGTCGCCACGAGCGTCGAGGAGTCGGCGGCGACGGTCGCGCTCGCCGAGCGGCACGCGGGCGTCTACGCGTGCCTCGGCGTCCACCCGCACAACGCCGCCGCGCCGGGCGACCTCGGCGAGCTGCGCCGCCTGCTTCGCCGGCCGCGCGGTCGCGGTGGGGGAGACGGGCCTCGACTACGTCCGCGACCGCGCGCCCCGCGAGGCGCAGCGGCGGCTCTTCGAGGCCGAGCTCGAGCTCGCGGGCGAGCTCGGCAAGCCGGTCGTCATCCACACGCGTGGAGCCGACGCCGACACGATCGCCGCGCTCTCGTCGTTTCGGGGCACGGTGGTCCTCCACTGCTTCAGCGCCCCGGCCCTGCTCTCACCCGCGCTCGAGCGCGGCTGGTACGTGTCCTTCGCCGGCAACGTCACCTATCCGACGGCGTCGGAGCTGCGCGAGGCGGCGGTGCGCGTGCCGCCCGACCGCCTGCTCGCGGAGACCGACAGCCCGTACCTCGCGCCGCAGCCGGTGCGCGGGCGGCCGAACGAGCCGGCCTACCTCGTCCACACCCTCGCGACGCTCGCCGAGGCGCGCGGGGAGGAGGCGGCCGAGCTCGCGGCGCGGATCGACCGCAACGCCGCCGCCGCCTTCGGCCTGTGAGCGCGCCGGCCGTTCCGTGAGCGCGCCGGCGAAGAAGGAGCTCGGCCAGCACTTCCTCGTCGACGAGAACATCCTCGGCGTGATCGGCCGCCTCGCCGACCTCCAGCCGGGCGACGTCGTCCTCGAGGTCGGCCCCGGGTCCGGCGTGCTCACCCGCTACCTCGCCGGCCGCGTCGCCCACGTGCACGCGGTCGAGCTCGACCGCGGCTTCGAGCCGCAGCTCCGGGACGTGCCGCGGACGACGCTCCACTGGCAGGACGCGCTCGCGCTCGAGGCGGCCGCGCTCGATCCCCCGCCGCGGAAGCTCGTCGCGAACTTGCCCTACAACATCGCGACGCCGTTCGTCGTCGAGAGCCTCGACCGCTTCCCGACCGTCGAGCTCTGGTGCGTGATGGTGCAGCGCGAGGTCGCGGACCGCTTCTTCGCCACGCCGGCGACGAGAGCCTACGGAGCGGTCTCCGTGCTCGTCCAGCTCGCCGCCGAGCGCACCGGCTTCCGGCCCGTCGCGCGCGAGGTCTTCCGGCCGAGGCCGAACGTCGACTCTGCGCTCGTCGCCTTCCGCCGCATCGCGCCCGGCCTCCCGCCCGCCGTGAAGGAGCTGGTCGAGGCCGCGTTCGCGCACCGGCGCAAGACGCTCGCCAACGCGCTCGCCCTCGCGGGGGTCGCGTCCCGGGAGCGCGCGGCGGCTGCGCTCTCGGCGATCGGTCGCGACCCGGGCGTCCGCGCGGAGACGCTCGCCCCCGCCGACTTCGTCGCCCTCGCCGGCGTCCTGCGGTGAAGGCGTACGCCAAGATCAACCTCGCGCTCGTCGTCGGCCCGCTCCGTGCCGACGGCAAGCACGAGGTCGCGACCGTGCTGCAGCGCATCGACCTCTGCGACGAGGTGGAGCTCGAGCCGGCGGAGGCGATCGCCGTCGACGGGTTCCCCGACGACACGCTCGTCCGCCGCGCGCTCGAGGCGATCGGGGTTCCCGCACGGGTGAGGATCGAGAAGCGGATCCCGGTCGCCGCGGGCCTCGGCGGCGGCAGCGCCGACGCCGCCGCGGCGCTCGCGCTCGCGAACGAGTGGGCGCGGCTGCCCCCCGACCGGTTGCGCGCGCTCGCGGCCTCCCTCGGCTCCGACGTCCCGTTCTTCCTCGCCGAGGGGCCGCAGCTCGGGACGGGCGACGGCTCGACGCTCGCGCCGCTCGACCTGCCGCAGGACTACACGGTCGTCCTGCTCCTGCCGCACGGGGAGGTCAAGGAGTCGACCGGCGCCGTCTACGCCCGCTTCGACCGCGAGGCGGGGTTCGGTGAGCGCCGCGACCGCCTGCTCGCCGCCCTCGCCGCCGGCGACCTCGCCGCCCTGCCGCCGAACGACCTCGCCTCGTCCCCGCTCGCCGCCCGGCTCCTGGAGCACGGCGCCTTCCGCGCCGACGTCAGCGGCGCGGGGCCGGCTGTGTACGGCCTCTTCCGCAACCGGGCGACGGCCGAGCGTGCGGCGGCCGCCCTCGGCCGCCACGGCGAGACCCGGGTCGTCGCGCCCGCGTGGTAGGTTCCGGGCGGGTGGCAAGCCCGGGTCAGAGCCTCCGCCAGCACCGGATCAAGATCTCCCTGTGGATCGCGGTCGTCGAGGGGATCCTGGTCCTCGTGCACGTGATCCCACACTGGGCGGTCTACGTGCTCGCGGCGGTCGCCATCGTCTTCTGGGTCGGCGCGGCGCGGCGCTACAGCTCGCCGGTCGCGCGGCAGGCAGGCTGGATCTTCGCGGCGTCGCAGCTCCTCACCGTGCTCGTGCCCGCGGTGTGGTTCATCGCGAAGACGGTCGCGATCATCGCGATCGCCCTGATCGCGGTCGCCGGTCTCGTCTTCCTCTTCACCGAGCGCGAGCACACGGACCACGCCTAGACCCGACCTCGATCGACGGCTCCTATACTCGAGACGGTGGGGCGTAGCCAAGCGGTAAGGCAGCGGGTTTTGGTCCCGCGATCCCAGGTTCGAATCCTGGCGCCCCAGCCTCGTACCGCGGCGCCGCGCCGCGCAGGGGGGACGGCGCCGGCGCCGTCGACCGCCCCGTGAGCGACGCGCCGCTCGCCGCGGTGGTGCTGGCCGCCGGGCTCGGGACCCGCATGCGCTCCGCGGTCCCGAAGCACCTCCACCCGATCCTCGGGCGGCGCATGGTCGACTGGGTGATCCTCGCCGCGCAGCAGTCCGGCGCCGACCGCCTGGTCGTCGTCACCTCGCCGGAGGCGCGCGAGGCGTTCGGCGGGCTCGAGGTCGCCGTGCAGGAGACGCCGCTCGGGACGGGCGACGCGGTGCGCGCCGCGCGTGGCGCTCTCGACGGGTTCGACGGCGACGTGCTCGCCGTCACCGGCGACGCCCCGTGCCTCACGGGGGAGCTCCTCGCGGAGCTGGTGGCGGCGCACCGGCGCGAGCGCGCGACCGCGACCGTGCTCGTGTTCGAGCCGGCCGACGTCCGGACCTACGGCCGGGTCGTGCGCGACCGCGACGGCCGGCTCCTGCGGATCGTCGAGGCGCGCGACGCCTCGCCGGAGGAGCTCGCGCTGCGGGAGGCGAACGCGGGCATCTACGTCTTCCGGGCCGCGACGCTCTGGCCGGCGCTCGAGCGCCTCGAGCCCCACAACGCGCAGGGCGAGCTCTACCTGACCGACACGCTCGGCGCGCTCGCCGGCGCGGGCGAGCCGGTCGCGGTCTACCGCGCGTCCGATCCGCTCGCGGTGGAGGGGATCAACACGCGGGCCGAGCTCGCGGCGGCAGCGGCCGTGCTGCGCGACCGGATCAACGAGGCGCACATGCTCGCGGGCGTGACGATCGTCGATCCGGCGACGGCGTGGATCGAGCCGGAGGTGCGGATCGAGCCCGACGTGACGATCCATCCGTTCGTCTACCTGCGAGGCCGGACGCGGATCGCGACCGGGGCGGAGATCCACGCGCAGACGGTCGCGGTCGACGCCGAGGTCGGGGCGGGCGCGTCGGTCGGGCCGTTCTGTTACCTTCGTCCCGGGACGGTCCTCGAAGGGCGGTCGAAGGCGGGAACCTTCGTGGAGATCAAGAACTCACGCATCGGGGCGGGCGCGAAGGTGCCGCACCTCTCCTACATCGGCGACGCCGAGGTGGGCGAGGGGACGAACATCGGCGCGGGCGCGATCACGGCCAACCTCCCGCACCAGGCCGGCCGGCCGAAGGCCCGGACGGCGATCGGCCGGAACGTCAGGACCGGTGTCCAGAATGCGTTCGTCGCGCCGGTGGAGGTCGGGGACGGAGCATGGACTGCCGCAGGAACGGTGATCACGAGAGACGTCCCCGCGGATGCGCTCGCGATCGCGCGCGCGCGGCAGGAGAACAAGGAGGGGTATGCCGCTCGACACCGGAACGGCTGAGCTCGTCCTCCCGGGGCTCGACCCGGGTCGCGCCGTGACCGAGCCGCAGCCCGGCCACTGGATCGAGCGCGGGCCGCAGAAGCGGCTGATGGTGTTCTCCGGCCGCTCGCATCCGGACCTCGCCCGCCGCATCGCCGAGCAGCTCGGCGTCGAGCTCGGCGCGGTCAAGCTCGAGACGTTCAAGAACGGCGAGACGTACTGCCGCTACGACGAGTCGATCCGCGGCTCCGACCTCTTCATCGTCCAGACCGGCTGCGAGCCGATCGACCGGAACCTGATGGAGCTGTTCCTGATGATCCAGGCCGCGAAGCTCGGGTCGGCGAAGCGGATCACCGCGGTGATCCCGCTGTTCCCCTACGCGCGTCAGGACCGGAAGGCGAAGCCGCGCGAGCCGATCTCGGCCCGCTTCGTCGCCGACGCGCTCCAGGTCGCCGGCGTCGACCGCATCCTGACCATGGACCTCCACGCGGGGCAGATCCAGGGCTTCTTCACCATCCCCGTCGACCACATGACCGCGCTGCCGCTCTTCTCCCGCCACTTCCGCGACCTCGGGGTGTACGGCGAGGGGGTCGTCTCCGTCTCGCCAGACGCCGGGCGTGCGAAGCAGGCGGTGCGGTTCGCCGAGATGATCGAGTCCGACTTCGCGATCATGCACAAGTCGCGGCCGGCGCACGACGTCGCCGCCGTGACCGAGATCGCCGGTCGCGTGCGCGGGAAGCGGGCCGTCCTCGGCGACGACATGATCATGACGGGCAGCACGATGCTCGCGAACGTGCGCGCGCTCGAGAAGCACGGCGTCGAGGAGGTGTGGATCTTCGCCACGCACGGGGTGTTCTGCGGCGACGCGCTCGACCGGTTCGCCGCCGACGACGCGATCAAGGGCGTCGTCGTCACCGACACGGTGCCGATCGACCCGCTCACGAAGCCGGACAAGCTCACCGTCCTCCCGGTGTCGGGCTTGCTCGCGGAGACGATCATGAACGTCTTCGCCGACGACTCGGTCTCCGCGATCTTCGGCGGCGAGAACCAGCTCTTCTAGGCCGGCCTCGGGGCCGGGCCGTCCGCCCCGCTCGTCCCCTCGGGCGGGCGGCCCGGGCCGGGGCGGCGCCCGCTTGCCCCGCGCGCGGGCTAGACTCCGTCCCCGTGCAGGTGCGGCTGATGGCGGTCTCGGCGGTCGGGCTCGCGGTGGCGGCGGGGGCGGCGCCGGCCCTCGCCAAGCGGCCCACGCCGAAGCTCGTCGGCAACCCCGCCGCCGGCAAGCCGCTGTTCGTCGCGAACTGCGGCACCTGCCACACGCTCAAGGCCGCCGGCAGCGTCGGCACGATTGGGCCGAACCTGGACAAGCTCGCGCCGAAGCTCTCCGAGGCGACGATCATCAAGCAGATCCGGCAGGGCGGCTCGGCGCTGATGGGGAAGGCGGCGGCGAAGTACACGACGCAGATGGTCGGCTACGCGGGCGTGCTCAGCACCGCGCAGATCGACGACATCGCCGCGTTCGTCTACACCTCGACCCACAAGTAAGCGGCTACAATCCGCGCCCGTGACTTCGGAGCGCGTCAAGCTCGTCGTCTCCGAGCGCACCAAGCTCGGCTCGGCGGAGTCGCGGCGACTGCGCCGGCAGGGGATCGTCCCCGGCGTCCTCTACGGACGCTCGACGCCGGTCGCGATCAGCGTCCGCGAGCGCGACCTGCGCCCCGCGCTGACGACGGCCGCCGGCTCGCACGCGGTGCTCGACGTCGTGATCGACGGCGGCCGCGCGCACTCGGCGATCCTCAAGGACTACCAGCGCGACCCGATTCGCGGAACGATCACCCACGTCGACCTCCAGGAGGTCCGGCTCGACCAGCCGATTCACGCGGCGGTGGCGATCACGCTCGTCGGCGAGGCCGCCGGCGCGAAGGAGGGCGGCGTCGTCTCCCACGTGGCGACCGAGGTGCACGTCGAGGCGCTGCCGCTCGAGGTGCCGCAGCACGTCGAGGCGGACGTCTCCGAGCTGCACGTCGGCGGCTCCCTCCGCGTCGCCGACCTCCGCGTCCCGGCGGGCGTCACCGTGCTCGACGACCCGGACACGGTCGTCGCGACCGTGACCGCCCCGACCCGGGTGGAGGAGGCGGGGGCCGAGGAGACGGGGGCCGAGGCGGCCGCCGAGTCCGGGGCGACGGCGGCGGAGGGCGGCGAGGCCGCAGAGCCCGCCGGGGAGTAGGTGCGGCCGCCGTGGCGGCGAGGCGAGCGCGCCTCGTCGCTCGACCTGCTCGTCGCCGGGCTCGGCAACCCGGGCCGCGAGTACGCGGGCAACCGCCACAACGTCGGCTACATGGTCGTCGACGAGCTCGCCCGGCGCCACGGCGGCGCCTGGCGCGAGAAGTTCGCGGGCCGGCTCGCCCTCGTGCGGATCGACGACCACCGGGTCGGCCTGCTCAAGCCGGAGACGTTCATGAACGAGTCGGGCCGCTCGGTCGGCGCCGCCGCCCGCTTCTACCGGCTCGAGCCGGACGCGATCCTCGTCGTCCACGACGACTCCGACCTCGAGCCGGGCCGGCTCCAGGCACGCCGCGGCGGCGGCCTCGCCGGGCACAACGGGCTGCGCTCGGTCGCGCAGCACCTCGGCACCCGGGACTTCCTCCGCCTCCGGGTCGGCGTCGGCCGCCCCGGGCGCGGCGACAGACGCGACCTCGCCGATTACGTCCTCTCCGACTTCGAGCCGCACGAGGACGTCGCGGCGATCGTGGCGCGGGCGGCCGAGGCGGTGGAGGCGCTCGACGCCGAGGGGCTCGAGGCGGCCCAGCGGCGCTTCCACTAGCCCGCGCCCGCTCGGCGAGCGCGACGCCCCTCGGCCGGGGGCTCGCTTTGTAAAACGCGCCTCGCCTCGTTCGGCACGAGCTGCCGCGCGGGCCGGCGTCGCTCCGTCGGTCGGGGCCGGCCGGCCCAGGCCGCCCGGCCCGCCGGTCCCATTGACGGCGGCGCCGCCCTCGGGCAGGGTGCGGCCTGCCCAACGACCCACCGGCGCGCTCAGCCGCCGGCCGAAGCCGAAGGGAGTCACCCGTGGTCAGCCAGCTCCGCTCGCTCCTGCTCGCCCTCGTCCTCGCCGTCTCGGCCGTGCTCGGCCCCGACCCGATCCTCGCCGCCCGGACGAAGGCGCAGCGGAGCCACCGCCACCGGGCGCTGTGGCTCGGGGTGCAACGGGCGCACCGGCTCCGCCTGGCGGCCCTCGCGCGGCCGACCCCGCTCGGGGTGCTCGCCGCCCGGCTCGCCCGCCGCTTCCTCGGCGTCCCCTACGTGTGGGGCGGCAGCTCGCCGGGAGGGTTCGACTGCTCCGGCCTCGTCCGCTACGTCTACGGGCGCCTGGGGATCGACCTGCCGCACAGCTCTTACGCCGACTTCGGGCTCGGCCGCCGGGTCGCGCGCCGGGCGCTCCAGCCGGGCGACCTCGTCTTCTTCGACGGCGTCGGCCACGTCGGCCTCTACATCGGGCACGGACGCTTCATCCACGCGCCCCACAGCGGCACGCGCGTCCGGATCTCGACGCTCGCCGAGTACGGCGGGAGCTACGACGGCGCCCGCCGGATCGTCGCGGGCGCGCGGCGCGTCCTCCTCGGCCGCCGCTAGCCGGCCGGCGGCTACCGTGTGCGTCCCGGAGCGCCGTTCCGGGCCCGCCCCGGAGCGCGCCGTCCCGGGTAGTCGTCGTGGACCGGCCTTCCCTGCACCCGCTGGTCGAGCGCCTGCGCGCCGACGGCCGCCTCGCCGCGTTCGCCGCGGCGCTGCCCGACCGCGCCCGCGTCTCGGAGCCGGCGCTGCCGCTCCTCCTCGCGGCGCTGCACGAGCAGCTCGGCCGCGCCCTCTGCGTGCTGCTCCCCGAGGACGCCGACGCGCGCGACGCCGCGGAAGCGGCGGCCTGGTTCCTCGGCGAGGACCGCGTCGCGCTGCTCCCCTCGCGCGGCGTGCGCCTCGGCTCGGGGCTCGAGCCGCCGCCGCACCTCGTCGGCGAGCGCGCCCGCGCGCTCGAGCTCTACGCGCGCGGCGGCCTCGTCTGCGCGTCCGCGCTCGCGCTCGCCGAGCCGGTCCCCCCGCCGGAGGCGCGCCCGCCCACCGTCCGGGTCGCGCGCGGCGACGCGCCGGGGCTCGACGGGCTCGCCGAGGCGCTCGCGCTCGCCGGGTACGAGCGCGTCGAGCGCGTGGAGGAGCGCGGGCAGTTCGCGGTGCGGGGCGGCCTCCTCGACGTCTTCCCGGCGACGGGCCGCGAGCCGCTGCGGATCGAGCTCTTCGGCGACGAGATCGAGAGCATCCGCGCCTTCTCCCCGTTCACGCAGCGGACGCTCCGAGACGTCGAGGAGGCGACGATCCACCCGGCGGCGGAGCGGCGCCGCGACCCGGGCGACGACGCGCTCGCCGACGGCGAGCGCCCGCCGTCCGCGCCGCTCGCCGACCTCGTCCCGATCCTCGAGCGCACGCCCGACCTCGTCTGGCAGCCGGACGAGGTGCGCCGGGTGTGGGAGGAGGAGGGAGTGGCGAGCGTCTCGCTCGAGGGCGCGGCCGAGCTCGACCCGCTCCCGCGCGGTCAGCGGTTCTCCTTCGACGCGCAGCGGCCGGCGCTCGCCGCGCGTGGGCTCGCCGAGGCCGAGCAGGTGCTCGACGGGCTGCTCCGGCAGGGGCTCGACGTCGTCGTCGCCTTCGCCCACCGCGGCGAGGCCGAGCGTCAGCGCCACCTGCTCCGGCGCGTCGAGGCGACGACCGAGCCCGTCGGCGGCGCCGGGCCGCCCCCGCCCGAGCCCGGTCGCGGCCGCGGCACGCTCGCCTTCGCCGTCAGCCCGGCGCGCCGGGGCTTCGTGTGGCGCGAGCTCGGCGTCGCGCTCCTCCCCGACACGCAGGTCTTCCGCCGGCGCCCGCCGCGCGCGACCGCGCCGGCGGGCCGGGCGCTCGCGAGCTTCTCCGACCTCCGCGCGGGCGACTACGTCGTCCACGAGGACCACGGCGTCGCGCGGCTCCTCGGCTTCGAGACGAAGGAGGTCGGCGGCGTCACCCGCGACTACCTGCTGCTCGGCTTCCGCGGCGAGGACCGCGTCTACGTCCCGCACGAGCAGATCGGCAAGGTCTCGCGCTACGTCGGCGCCGACTCCGGCGCGCCCGCGCTCTCCCGGCTGGGAGGGAAGGCGTGGGACAACCTCAAGGCGCGCGCGCGGGAGCACCTGCGCGAGCTCGCCGGCGAGCTCCTCCACCTCTATGCGCAGCGCCAGACACGCCCGGGGATCGCCTACGACGTCGACCAGGAGTGGCTCGAGCGCCTCGAGGCGGAGTTCCCGTACCGCGAGACGGAGGACCAGGCGCGGGCGATCGAGGCGGTGAAGGCGGACCTCGAGGCGCCGCACCCGATGGACCGGCTCGTCTGCGGCGACGTCGGCTTCGGCAAGACGGAGGTCGCGCTGCGCGCGGCGTTCGCCGTCGCGATCTCCGGCAAGCAGGTGCTGATGCTCGTCCCAACGACGGTGCTGGCGCAGCAGCACGCGAGCACGTTCCGGGAGCGGTACCGCGACTTCCCGGTGCGCGTGGAGATGGTGTCCCGCTTCCGCCGGCCGGCCGAGGTGAAGCGCGTGCTGGCCGAGTTCGCCGACGCGAAGGTGGACGTGCTGATCGGGACCCATCGCATCCTCTCGCGGGACGTGATCCCGAAGGACCTCGGGCTCGTGATCGTCGACGAGGAGCAGCGGTTCGGCGTCGCGCAGAAGGAGCTCCTCCGCCAGCTCCGTCTCGAGGTGGACGTGCTGGCGCTGTCGGCGACGCCGATCCCGCGCACGCTGCACATGTCGCTCTCCGGCCTGCGCGACATCTCCGTGATCGAGACGCCGCCGGAAGGCCGGCGCCCGATCCGCACGTACGTGGGCGAGTACGACGACGAGCTCGTCCTCCTCGCGCTCCGACGCGAGAAGGAGCGGGGAGGCCAGAGCTTCTACCTCCACAACAGGGTCGAGACGATCGACGAGGCCGCTGCGAGGATCGCGCAGCTCTGCCCCGAGCTGCGCGTGATCGTCGCGCACGGCCAGATGCGGGAGCGCGAGCTCGAGGAGCGGATGCTCGCCTTCCTCGCGGGCGACGCCGACGTCCTCGTCTCGACGACGATCATCGAGTCGGGCCTCGACATCCCGCAGGCGAACACGCTCGTCGTCGAGCGCGCCGACCAGCTCGGGCTGGCGCAGCTCTACCAGATCCGCGGCCGGGTCGGCCGCCGCGACGTCCCGGCGCACGCCTACCTCTTCTACCCCGACGCCGCGGCGCTCACGCCGGAGGCGCGGGCCCGGCTCGCGACGCTCGCCGACCACACCGAGCTCGGCGCCGGCTTCGCGATCGCGATGCGCGACCTCGAGATCCGCGGCGCCGGCGACCTGCTCGGCGCCGAGCAGTCCGGGCACGTCGCCGCGCTCGGCTTCGAGCTGTACGTGGAGATGCTGCAGGAGGTGGTCGCGGAGCTGACCGGACGCCGCCGCGTCGCCGCCCGGCCGGCGCGCGTCGACGCGCGCGTCGACGCGTACATCCCGGCCGGCTACATCGCCTCCGAGGCGCTCAAGATCGACCTCCACCGGCGCCTCGCGCTCGTCGAGGACGAGGACGAGCTGCGCGAGCTGCAGGTCGCCACCGAGGACCGCTACGGGCCGCTCCCGGAGCCGGTCGAGAACCTGTTCGCGATCCAGGCCGCGAAGCTGAAGCTGGCCGCGCTCGGCGCCGAGTACCTCGTCGTCCGCGGCGGTCGCGCGTCGGTGGGGCCGGTCGTACTCGGCTCGGCCGAGCTGCGCGAGCTTCGCGCTCGCGTCGACACCGCCGTCTACACGAGCGCGAGGCGCGAGGTGTCGCTCCGCGACGGCGAGCTCGCCGGGGCGGTCGGACTGCTCGATGCTATGCTGGCCGCGCGTCAGGCGGCATGACGTGCGCATCCCCATGAGGCTTCGCTCCCTCGTCTTTGTGCTTCCTTTCGTGCTGCTCGTCGCGGCCTGCGGCGGCGCGTCCTCGGCCAAGCTCGCGAGCGGCGACGTCGCCGTCGTCGGCAACCAGCACATCACGAAGAAGGAGCTCGACCGGGCGATGGCGCTCAACCGGATCGCCTTCCGAAACCAGGGCCGCGCCTTCCCGAAGGCGGGATCGACGCAGTACGCCTCGCTGCGGCAGCAGGTGATCGCCGCGCTTGTCCAGAACGCCGAGTACGCGATCGAGGCCGCCAAGCTGGGCATCAAGGTCACCGCGAAGGACATCGCCGCCCGCCTCGCCTCGATCAAGAAGCAGTACTTCGGCGGCAGCGAGAAGACCTACCGGACCCAAATCGCGAAGCAGGGCTTCACGGACGCCGAGGTGCGCGACCAGATCAGGATCCAACTCCTCACCGAGCGCCTCTACGAGAAGGTGACCGCGAACGTCACGCCGAGCCCGAGCGAGGTGCAGGCCTACTACAAGGCGCACATCTCCCAGTACGTGACGCAGAAGTCGCGCGGCGTGCGCTACATCCTGCTCGGCAAGAACAAGCAGGCGCTCGCGCAGTCGCTCGCCGCGCGGCTTCGGGGAGCCTCCGACGCCACCTGGTGCGCGCTCGCCAAGCGCTACTCGCAGGATCCCTCGACGAAGGGAAGCTGCGGCAAGGCGACCTTCCAGCAGGGGCAGACCGTGCCGGAGTTCGACAAGCAGCTCTTCTCGCTGCCGACGAGCCGCGTCGTCGCCGTCGACACCGCGAAGTACGGCTGGTTCGTGCTCCAGCCGACCACGGCGGTGAAGCCGCCGTCCGTGCAGACCGAGCAGGAGGCGGCACCGACGATCGAGCAGCAGCTCAGCCAGCAGGACAGAAACCAGGCGATGACCGACTGGGTCACGAGGATCACGAAGTCGTTCTGCACGTCCGGCCAGGTGACCTACGCGGTCGGCTACCAGCCCGAGCCCGACCCGTGCTCGTCGCTGCAGACGGCGACGAACACGACGACGACGTAGCGTGGGCCTGCCGGAGGCGCTGGTCGAGCTCCAGGAGCTGACGGAGCGACTGCGGCGCGACTGCCCGTGGGACCGCGAGCAGACGGCGAGGACGATCGTCCCGCACACGGTCGAGGAGGCCTACGAGGTCGCGGACGCGGCGGAGGCGGGCGACGACGCGAAGCTGCTCGACGAGCTCGGCGACCTGCTCTTCCAGTGCTTCTTCCTCGCGCTCCTGCTCCGGGAGAAGGAGCACGGGGACCTCGAGGCGGTCGCCCGGGCGGTCGCCGCGAAGCTCGTCCGGCGGCACCCGCACGTCTTCGGCGAGGCGGAGGCGACGACCGCGTCGGCCGTGCGGACGCGCTGGGAGCGGCTCAAGGTCGAGCAGGAGCGGCGCGAAGGCGTCTTCCACCACGTCCCGGCGTCGCTGCCCGCGCTCCTCTACGCGCGCAAGGTGCAGCGCCGCGCGGCCGCCGTCGGCTTCGACTGGGAGGGGCTCGAAGGGCCGCTCGCGAAGGTGGGGGAGGAGGTCGAGGAGCTCCGCCGGGCGGTGGAGCGCGCCGGCGCGCCGGCGCCGGAGACCGAGCCGGACCCGGCGGTCGCGGCCGAGGTCGGCGACGTCCTCTTCAGCGTCGTCAACCTCGCCCGCCGCCTCAACGTCGACCCGGAGCTCGCCCTGCGGGCGACCGCGCGGCGGTTCGTCGCCCGGGTCGAGGAGGCCCGGCGCCTCGCCGCCGAGGACGGCCGGGAGTGGACGGGCCTCGACCTGCTCGCGCAGGACCGCTACTACGAGCAAGCGAAAGGACGCCTGCGGTGACCCGCATCGCCTCCGTCCGCGGCCGGCAGATCCTCGACTCCCGCGGCGACCCGACCGTCGAGGTCGACGTGCGGCTCGAGTCGGGCGCGACCGGCCGCGCCGCCGTACCCTCGGGCGCGTCGACGGGGGCGCACGAGGCGGTCGAGCGGCGCGACGGCGGCCCGGCGTGGGGCGGCAAGGGCGTAGCGCACGCCGTCGCGAGCGTGAACGGCGAGCTCGCCGACGCGGTCGTCGGACGCGACCCCCGCGACCAGAAGGGCCTCGACGCCGCCCTGGTCGAGCGGGACGGGACACCGAACAAGAGCCGCCTCGGCGCGAACGCGATCCTCGGCGTCTCGCTCGCGGCCGCGAAGGCCGCCGCGGCCGAGGAGGGAGTCTCGCTCTTCCGCTACCTCGGCGGCGACCGGGGGGTGACGCTGCCGGTGCCGCTTCTGAACGTGATCAACGGCGGCGCGCACGCCCAGAACTCGATCGACCTGCAGGAGTTCCTGCTCGTGCCGGCCGGCGCCGAGTCGTTCGCCGACGCGCTCCGGATCGGCTCGGAGGTCTACCACGCCCTGCGGGCCGTCCTGCACGAGCGCGGCCTCGCGACGGGCGTCGGCGACGAGGGCGGGTTCGCGCCCGACCTGCCCTCGAGCGAGGCGGCGATCGAGGCGCTGCTCGCGGCGGTCGAGCGGGCCGGCCACCGCGACCGGGTCGCGATCGCGCTCGACCCGGCGGCGAGCGAGCTGTACGCCGGCGGCGCGTACCGGTTCGAAGGGCGCGAGCTCCGCCCCGCCGAGCTGCTCGACTACTGGCGGGGCCTGCTCGAGCGGTATCCGATCGTCTCGATCGAGGACGGCGCCGCCGAGGACGACTGGGAGACCTGGGCGCTCCTCACCCGCGAGCTCGGCGGCCGCGTGCAGCTCGTCGGCGACGACGTCTTCGTCACGAACCCCGAGATCCTCCGGCGCGGCATCGACGAGGGCGTCGCCAACTCGGTCCTCGTCAAGGTGAACCAGATCGGGACGCTCACCGAGACGCTCGAGGCGATCGCGATCGCCCAGGGCGCCGGCTACACCGCCGTCGTCTCGCACCGGTCGGGCGAGACCGAGGACACGACGATCGCCGACCTGGCCGTCGCGACGAACGCCGGCCAGATCAAGACCGGTGCCCCGGCCCGGTCGGAGCGCGTCGCGAAGTACAACCAGCTCCTGCGGATCGAGGAGGAGCTCGGCGACCGCGCCGTGTGGCCGGGGTGGTCGGCGTTCCCCCGCCGGTGACGCCCGCCGACGGTCAGCGGCGCCGGACGAAGATCGTCGCGACGATCGGGCCGGCGTCGTCGTCGCGGGAGCAGGTCGAGGCGCTCGTTCGGGCGGGCGTGGACGCGATCCGGCTCAACTTCTCGCACGGCACGCGCGAGGAGCACGCCGCCGGCGCCGGGATCGCCCGCGCCGTGCAGGCCGAGCTCGGGCGGCCGCTCGCGCTGATCGCCGACCTGCAGGGGCCGAAGCTCCGCGTCGGCGCGCTCGGCGAGCCCCGGCAGCTCGCCGCCGGCGAGCTGGTCGCGATCGCCCCCGAGGGCGCCGCGCAGCCGGGGGACCTACCGGTCGCGCCCGCCGTGGTCGGCGAGGTGCTCGCGCCCGGGCACGAGGTCCTGATCGACGACGGGCTCGTCCGCCTCGCGGTCGAGGAGGTCGAGCACGGGCGGGCGCGCTGCCGGGTCGTCGTCGGCGGGCAGGTCGCCTCGCACAAGGGCGTCAACCTGCCCGGCGTCTCGATCCCGATCCCGTCGCTGACGGCGAAGGACCACGACGACCTCGCGTTCGCGCTCGCGCTCGGCGTCGACTACATCGCCCTGTCGTTCGTGCGGAAGGCGAGCGACGTGACCGGTCTGCGCGAGATCATCGACCGCCACGGCTCTCCCGCCCGGGTGATCGCGAAGATCGAGAAGTCGGAGGCCGTGGATGCGCTGGACGAGATCCTGCGCGAGACGGACGCGGTGATGGTCGCGCGCGGCGATCTCGGCGTGGAGATCGGCGCCGCGAAGGTACCGCTCCTCCAGAAACGGATCATCTCGCGCTCGCTCGACGCCGCGAAGCCGGTGATCACGGCGACGCAGATGCTCGAGTCGATGGTCGAGCACGCCGAGCCGACGCGGGCGGAGGCGAGCGACGTCGCGAACGCGATCCTCGACGGCACCTCGGCGGTGATGCTCTCCGCCGAGACCGCGGTCGGCCGGTACCCCGTCGAGGCCGTGCGCACGATGGACGAGATCGCGCGGGCGGTCGAGCCGTCGATCCACTACCGCCACCAGACCCCGGAGACGGGCGACGCGCGCGCGTGGGGCGTCGCCATGTCCAACGCCGCCTGCGACCTCGCCGAGACGCTGGGGGCGAAGGCGATCATCGTCCCGACGTTCTCGGGGCGGACCGCGTCGGCGGTCGCGCGGCTTCGCCCCCACCTGCCGATCATCGGCCTCTCCCACAACCAGACGGCGGTCCAGCAGCTGGCGCTCGAGTGGGGGGTGACGCCGATCCTCTTCCCGGAGGCGGAGAACGTCGAGGACCTCTGGAACCGGGCGGTCGAGGTCGCGCGGCGCGAGGGGTTCGTGGCGAAGGGCGACCTCGTCGTGCTGACGGCGGGGACGGCGGTGAACATGCCCGGCACGACGAACCTGATCAAGGTCGAGATCGCCTGAGGGGGCGGGGGCGTGGCCGCAGACGGGGCTCGGCGGGGCCGGAGGACTGGGCCCCGAGCGGCCGAACTCGGAGCCCATGCCCCGGCCGACCCGGATGCTCGCGCTCGGCGGGCTCGCGCTGATCGCGCTCCTCTACTGGAAGCCGATCCGGGCCTACGAGCACACGAAGGCGGTCCTCGCCCGCCGGCAGGCGGAGGTCGCGAGCCTGCGCGAGCAGCAGCACGCCCTGCAGCAGCGGCTCGCGGCCGTCGACAGGGGGCAGACGCTCGTGCTCGAGGCGCGGCGGCTCGGCCTCGTGAAGCCGGGCGAGGAGCTCTTCATCGTCCGGGGCATCGCGGCGTGGCGTCAGCGCCGGCACGCGCATCGCTAGGGTGCGCAGGCGGCGGGCGCTCGAGGTGACCGTGGTGACCGGGCCTCGGCCGGGCGCCGGGCGCGAGGCCGCCGGCGAGCCGCGGGCGGTCGAGGACGACCTGGCGGTCGTGACGCGGCAGCTCGCCCGGGCGCCGCGCGCGTTCCGGCGCGTCGCCGTCCGCTGCCCGTTCGGCCGCCCCGCGGTCACCGAGCAGGCGCCGTACGACGCCGCGGGCACGCCGTTCCCGACCGCCTTCTGGCTCACCTGCCCGCACCTCGTCGCGCGGCTCGCCCGCCTCGAGGCCGCCGGCGGTGTCGAGCGCTGGAGCGCCGCGGCCGCGACCGACCCGGAGCTCCGCGCGAGCCTCGCGCGCGCCCACGCCGAGCAGCGCTCGCTCCGGCCGGAGCTGCCGGGCGGGGTCGGAGGGGCGGAGCGCACCGGCACGATCAAGTGCCTGCACGCCCACGCCGCGTTCGCGCTCGCGCGGCCCGGGTACACGCTCGGCGACCGCATCCTCGCCGAGGCCGCGCCGCTCTGGCCGCCCGACCGCTGCTGCTCGGCGGCCTGAGCGTCCCCGGGCCGCTCCGTCCCGCCGGAATTGCGATCATCGGCCGGGTGGACGTCCGGCTCGCACGGCAGCAGTGGGAAGACGGCCGCCGCCGCCTCGAGCGGCTCCGCACCGACCCGCCGGCGTACGCCCGGCTGAGCGCGCAGGTCGAGCTCGTGCTGGCGGCGCTTCGCCTGCGCGTCGGGCAGACCTTCACGCTCGCCGAGCTCGCGGCCGCCTACGACGACGCCGACGACTGGGCCCGCGAGCTCCTGCACGGGGCGCGCGAGGAGGACGCGCCGCCGCCCGACACGGCGACGGTCGCCGACGCCGCGTTCCAGGTCTACGCGCGCGGCGCGTCCGACTTCGTGCCGTGAGGCGGCCGAGGCGCTGGACGGCGCCGCTCGCCCTGCTCGGCGCGGCGGCGGTGTTCGTCGCCGGTCTCGGCGTCGGCGAGGCGATCCACGACCGCCCGGTGCTCGGCGGGACGCAGACCGTCGTCCGCACGCTGAAGCCGCTGCCGCTCGCCCCGGTCTTCACCCGGACGGTCACGGTCACGACCGCCGGGCCGTAGCGGCGGCCGCGGCGTTTCCGGGCGGCGGAGCTTTGGGTAGGTTCAGGGGGTGAGCTCCGCGAGATCGGGCCCGGGGCGGCGGCCGGCGGCCGGCGAGCCCGAGTGGCTGACGCTCGGCCAAGCCGCGAAGTTCCTCGGTGTCGCCCAGTCGACGATCCGCAAGTGGTCCGACCAGGGTCGGGTGCCGGCCTTCTACACCCCCGGCGGCCACCGGCGGTACCGGCGACGGGACCTCGAGCTCTTCATCGACCGCTCCGGGCCCGCGGGCCGCGGCGGCGGCCCGCTCGTCCTCGTCGTCGACGACGACCCGCGGCTGCGCGAGCTCATCCGCGTCAACCTCGAGCTCGAGGGGTACATGGTCAGGGAGGCGGGAGACGCGCCGCAGGCGCTCGCCGCGATCGACACGCAGGCGCCCGACCTCGTCCTTCTCGACGTCGTCATGCCCGGCGTCGACGGCTGGCAGCTCCTGCAGAGGCTGCAGGAGAAGCACGGGTCGATCCCGGTGATCATGTTCAGCGGCACGGTCGACGAGCGCTCCGCGGCCGAGGCCGCCGAGCGGGGCGCGCGCGGCTTCGTCGGCAAGCCGTTCGACCCCAAAGAGCTGCTCGCGCGGGCGAAGGCGCTCGTCCCCGTCTGATCGCCTGGGACCGCCACCTCGAGCGCTGGCAGGCCGCGCACCGCGCGGGCATCCTCGACCGCGGCTTCGAGGCGCTCACCTACGCCGGGAGCTGGGGCCTCCTCTGGGTCGTGCTCGCGGCGCTCGCCGCGGCGAGGCTCCGGCGTGCGCAGGTGCTCGTGCTCGTGCTGCTCGCCGACGGGGCCGGCGAGCTCGTCGCCGACGTCCTCAAGGCGGCGATCCCGCGCGCGCGGCCCCCGGGCCCAACCCTCGTTGCCCGGCCGCACTCGCACTCGTTCCCGTCCGGCCACGCGACGACGAGCTTCGCCTGCGCAACCGTCCTCGCGTTCGCGCTCCCGCGGCTTCGCCTGCCGCTGCTCGCGCTCGCCGCGGCGGTCGCGTGGTCGCGCGTCTACGTCGGCGTCCACTACCCGCTCGACGTGCTCGCCGGCGCCGTCCTCGGCGCCGCGCTCGGGGCGCTCGTCGCCGCTAGAGCTCCTCGGCTGCTTGCAGGAGCCCGCCGGCGATCACGGCGAGCGACGCCAGCAGGCTGATCCAGATCCCGATCCCGCGGCTGTCGGCCGGGAGCACGGAGTCGGGGATCGAGATCAGGCGGATGAGCACGAACACGCAGGCGAGCGCGCCGAGGGCGAGCACGACGAGGCTCTCGGGCACGCTCGGCGGCAGCCCCATCCCCGCGTAGCGGAGTACGACGACCGCCACCACCGCGAGGCCGATGAAGAAGACGAGCTTGCCGAGGACGCCGGTGTGCCAGCCGATCACCGCCAGCGTCACGCCCACCCCAGAGCCCGCGTACCAGTCCATGAACGACGAGAGCGCGAGCACGAGCCCGGCGACCCACGTCACCCGGTCGCCCGCGGCCCACACCCCCTCCGCTGAGGGACGCGGCGCCCGCGCGGGCGGCCGCGGGCCCGGCTCGTCCGGCTCCACGAACAGGTCCGGTGTTTCCACAGCGCAAGTATGGGCATACCACCGGTCAGAGTCCGTCGCGAACAGGGAGGAGCAGCCGATGCTCGAGCGCACGTTCGACCGGACGGCGGCCGCGACCGTCGCCCTCGCCGAGGCCGGCGCGCGGGGGAGCGGCGAGTACCGCTGCGCCGGCTGCGGCTACGGGATCGCGATCCACGACGAGCTCCCCGCCTGCCCGATGTGCGCGGGCACGGCGTGGGAGCCGCTCCCGCCGGCGCCGGCGGCGCGCGAGGCCGAGTGAGGGCGGGCCGGCGCCGCCGGCGCCCGCCCGGGCGCTCAGATGCCGAACGTCGCCTGCACCTCGTGCCAGGCGAACAGCGCGAAGAGGACGGTGAGGAAGAGGAGCACGGCGAGGACGACGAAGAAGCGGGCGGTCGAGCTCCGGGCGGCCTCGGCGCGGGCGTAGCGAGCGCGGCGGCGGGCGCGCTCGCGCCGGTAGGCGCGCTCGATCGCGGCCGGGTCGAGCGACGGCTCGTCCGGGCCGGCGACGCGCAGCGTCCTCGCAGGCGCGGCCATCGGCGGGATTCTATGCTGCGCGGGGCGCATGGCGATCGAGGCCCAGCGGCTCCCGTTCGAGCGCCTCGCGTCGGCGGCGGAGGCGATCGCCGCCGGGGCCGACCGCGCCGCCTCGCTCGAGCTGCTCGCGCGGGCGGCGGCCGCGGCGACCGGGGCGGAGCTCGCCGCCGTCCGGGTGCTCGACCGCGCCGACGGGACGCTCGTCGCGCGGGCCGTCGCCCCGCCCGGGTCGCCGCGCGCGGCCGAGGCCGCGGGCTCTCGCCTCCCGCCCGCGTTCGCCTCCGGCCCGGAGCGGCTGCTCGTCCCCGCCCGGGCCGGCGGCCGCCTCGTCGGCGCGGTCGAGCTCGCCGGCAGCCTCGACGCGACCGCCCGCCCGCTCGCCGAGCTCGCGGCGGCGCAGCTCGCGCTCGTCCTCCGCGACCCCGGGCCGAATGCGCCCGGCGCCGGGCCCGAGGCGCTCGAGCGGGTGGGGGCGGCGCTCGCGGCCGGCGCCGAGCTCGAGGCGGCCGCCCGCCGGGTCGTGCGCGAGGCGGTCGGGGCGACCGGCGCCGGGCGCGGCGCCCTCTGGCAGGTCGAGAGCGACGGGCTCGAGCTCCTCGTCGCCGAGGGGCGCTGGGAGCAGGGCGCGCTCGCCGAGGCCAGGACGCTCGCCGCCGCCGCCGCCGCGCGCGCCTCCGGGGAGCCCGTCCTCGTCGAGCGGCACCCCGCCGGCGGCGTGACCGTGTGGCTTCGCTTCGGCGCGCCCCCGTTTGCCCTCCTCGCGCTCCGGCTCGCCGCCGCGCCGGCGCCGGAGGCGCTCCGGTCGCTCGCGCGCTTCGGCGCGCGCGCCGCCCACGCCCTCCGGCTCGGCATCCGGGCGCAGGAGACCGCCCGGGAGCTCGCGCGCACCCGGGCCCTCCTGGCCGCGGTCGGCGAGGCGATCTCGCCGCTCACGCTCGCGCACGCGCTCGAGACCGCGGTCGACCGGGTCGGCGCGCTGCTTGCGCTCGACCGCGTCGGCGTCTACCTGCGGGAGGGAGACCGCCTCGTGCCGGCGGCGACGCGGGGGCTCGGCGGCCGCCACGAGCCGCTGGCGGCGGCGCTGCTCGAGCTCGCCGCCGGCCCGCTCCGGGCTCGGGAGACGATCGTCGTCGGCCGCGGCGCGCGCGAGGGCGCGGTCGCGGCGGCCGGGCGGGCGCTCGCGGCCGCGGGCGTCGAGGCCGCGCTCGCGGCGCCGCTGCGCGCGGGCGGCGAGACGATCGGGCTCCTCGTCGCCTGCCTCGGAGAGCGGGAGCCGCCGGCGTCCGACCGGTCGCTGCTCGCGGCGCTCGCGGCCGAGCTCGCCGTCGCCGTGCAGAACGCCCGCCTGCACGAGGAGGCGACGAGGCTCGGGGACGCGCTCGCCTCCGCGCTCGCGTCGGAGCGGCGCGCGGCCCGGCGCCTGCGCGGCCTCTACGAGATCGCGAACGCGTTCACGCGCAGCCTCTCGCTCGAGCGGACGCTCGAGGCGATCGCCGAGACGACCGTCGCCGTGCTCGGCGTCGACGCGGCCGTTGTCTCGGTGCCGGCGGAGCGCGGGGAGGCGCTCGTGCCCGGCTCGGTGCGCGTGGCCGACGAGCGGCTCGCCCCGGCGGTCCGGGCGATCCTCGACCGTCCCCAGCCGCACGTCCACCTCACCCAGCCGCTCGTCCTCGACGAGCGCTCGGCGGGCCGGCTCGGCGGCGGGTACGCGCTGCTCGTCCCCTTCCTCGCGAAGGGCTCGACCGCGACGGTCGTCCCGATCGCGACCAAGGTCGAGCTCGTCGCGCACCTGACCGTCGTCTCGCTCGACCCCGCGCGCCCGATCGCCGCCGAGACGGTGGAGACGGCGACGGCGATCGCCGCGCAGGCCGCGCTCGCGATCGACAACGCCCGCCTCTACCAGCAGCAGAAGGCGTTCGCGGAGACGATCCAGCGGGCGCTGCTGCCGGCGGCTCGGCCACAGGTCGACGGGCTCGACGTCGGCGCGACGTACGTGGCCGCCGCCCGGCTCGACGTCGGCGGCGACGTCTACGACTTCGCCGAGCTCGGCGACGGGCGGCTCGCGATCGTGCTCGGCGACGTCACCGGGCACGGGGTGGAGGCGACCGCCGACATGGCGATGGCGACCTTCGTCTTCCGCTCGCTCGTCCGCGAGCACCCGGAGCCGGCGGCGTTCCTCGCCCATGCGAACGAGGTGGTCGCGGGGGAGGTCGAGCCCGGGAAGTTCATCACGATGGCTTGCGTCGCCGTCGAGGCGGGCGGGCGGCTCGCCTGCGCGAGCGCGGGCCATCCGGTCCCGCGGCTCGTCCGCGCCGGCGGGACGGTCGCTCCCCTCGGCCGCGGCGGGCTCCCGCTCGGGATCGAGCGCGGGCAGACGTACGCGCAGGCGGAGGCGACGCTCGGCCCGGGGGACGCCGTCGTCCTGTACACCGACGGCGTGACCGAGGCGCGCTCCGGCAGTGAGCAGTACGGGGTCGAGCGGCTGGACGCCTGCCTCCGCGACCGGGTCGGGCTGCCCGCGCAGGCGCTCGCCGCGGCCGTCCTCGCCGACTGCCGCGCCTTCGCCGGGGGCGAGCTCCGCGACGACGCCGCGGCGGTCGTCGTCCGCAGGGCGTGATCCTCGCCCGGCGAGACGGCCGCCCGCTCGTCGTCGGGCACCGCGGTGCGCCGGTGGCGGCGCCGGAGAACACGGTCGCCTCCTTCGCCGCCGCGGTCGCCGCCGGTGCGGACGCGGTCGAGCTCGACGTCGTGGAGGGCCTCCTCGTCGCGCACTCGCTGCGCGAGCAGGCCGGCGAGCGGCTCTCGCTCGACGATGCCCTCGCGTTCTTTCGCGGCAACGACACGATCGTGCACCTCGACCTGAAACCGGGGGCGGCCACGGCGGACGTCGCGGCCGCCGTCCGCCGCCACGGGCTCGAGCGGCGCGCGTTCGTCTCCTCCACCTCGCCGCGCGCGCTGCGGCGGCTGGCGGCGGTCGCGCCGGCGCTGCCGCGCGCGGTCTCCTACCCGCACGACCGCTTCCGCCTCTCGCGGGTCGCCTGGCCCGCGCCGGTGGCGGCCGTCTCGGGCGCGGCCGCGCGGACGGCGATGCCGGCCCGCGCGCCGGCGCTCCTGCGCGCGGCGCGCGCGACAGCGCTCTCGCTGCACCGCGCGCTCGTCTCCGCGCGGGTGCTGGCGGCCGTGCGGGCGCGCGGCGCGGCGCTCCTCGCGTGGACGGTGAACGACCCGGTCGAGGTCGAGCGCCTGGCGCGGCTCGGCGTCGACGCGATCGTCACGGACGACCCGGAAATGGCCGTCGCTACACTGAGCCGGCTGTGATGCGGGGCCTCGTCCCAGTGGTCGTGCTCGGCCTCGCGCTCCCGGGGGCGGCCGTCGCCGCCGGCCCGAGGACGAAGACGGCGCCGAGGACGGCGCCGCCGCCGGCGCTGCCGTCCGGGGTGCGGATCGCCGGGGTGCGGGTCGGCGGGCTCGCGCCGGCCGCGGCGGCGCGCGCGGTCGTGCGGGCGTTCGACCGGCCGGTCCCGGTGGTCGTCGACGCGCGCACGTTCCTCCTTCGCCCCGCGAACCTCGCGACGCCGTACGTCGCCGGGGCGGTCCGCCGCGCCGCCTCCGCGCGCGCCGGGACGAACGTCTCGCTCGTCGTCGCGGTGCACGGCGACGCGGTGCGCGCGGTCGTGCGGCGGATCGCGCGGCAGGTCGACCACCGCGCGGCGACGGGGCCGCTCGCGCTGCGCCTGCGCGACGGCGTGCCGTACGTCGACCCGAGCGCGGTCGGCCGGAGGCTCGACACCGGTCCCGTCGTGCGGAAGGTCGTGCACGCGCTCGCCGCGAACACGCGCCTGCCGCTTCGCCTCGCGACGAGGAAGGTGCAGCCGCGCGCGCTCGCGTCGGCGACCGACCCGGTGATCGTCATCGACCGCGAGCGGAACGTGCTCTCGCTCTACCGCGGGACGACGCTCTGGCGGCAGTTCCGGGTCGCGACCGGGCAGGCCGCCTACCCGACCCCGGCCGGCCGTTTCCAGATCGTCGTCAAGTGGCGCGACCCGTGGTGGTACCCGCCGCCGGATCCGTGGGCGGCCGGGGAGAAGCCGACGCCACCGGGCCCCGACAACCCGCTCGGCACCCGCTGGATGGGCCTCTCGGCGCCGGGGGTCGGCATCCACGGCACGCCGGAGCCGCAGAGCATCGGCTACAGCGAGTCGCACGGCTGCATCCGGATGCTGATCCCGCAGGCGGAGTGGCTGTTCGACCACGTCCGCGTCGGGACGACCGTGTTCATCGTGTGATGGTCCGCCGCGTGGCACAGGGGTCCGCCGTCGCGCTCGTGCTCGGCCTGCTCGCGCTGCTCGTCTGGAAGGTCGCGCACCAGCAGACGAGCAAGCTCCCCGAGCAGGTGGCGCAGGACGAGAAGCCGCTCGCGCCCCTGTGGACGAGGAAGCGAGTCGACACCTCGGGCACGCTCAGCCTCGCGTCGCTGCGCGGGAAGGTGGTCGTCGTCAACTTCTGGCAGTCGTACTGCGCGCCCTGCACGCAGGAGGCGCGCACCCTCGCGCAGACCGCGCGGAGGTGGGCGCCGAAGGGCGTCGTCTTCGTCGGGATCGACGAGCAGGACCTGCGCAGCGCGGCGCTGAAGTTCGTCCACCGCTTCGGCATCACCTACCCGATCGTGGCCGACGACCTCGCGCTCACCGGGCCGTACGGCGTCACCGGGTACCCCGAGACGTTCTTCATCGACCGGCACGGGCGCGTCGTCCCGCCGCACATCGTCGGGCCCGCGACCGCGAAGACGCTCGCCGAGGGGATCGAGCGGGCGCTCGCGGAATGAAGCTGCTGCTCCTCGCCGCGCTCGCCGGCGCGCTCGCCGTGGCGTCGCCCGCCCTCGCCTGCACCCGGCACCCGTCGCAGGGCGCGCTCGAGGCCGCGCTCATCTGCCCGACCTGCCACACGCCGCTCGACGAGTCCGACTCGCCGATCGCGCAGCAGATGAAGGCGTACATCCGCAAGCACATCGCGCTCGGCTGGACCGACTGCCGGATCGAGCAGGGGCTCGTCGCACAGCTCGGCCCCGGCGTGATGGGCGTGCCCGGGACGCACGGCTTCGACCTCCTCGCCTGGCTCCTGCCGCTCGCCGGGATCGGCGCCGGCGCGGTCGCCGTCGCGGCCGGCGCGTGGGCCTGGTCGCGGAACCGCGCAGCCGCCGCTTCGCCGGCGGCTGGGCCGGCGCTCGACCCCGCGCTCGAGCGCCGTGTCGACGACGCGCTCGCCCGCTACGACGGCTAGAGCCGGGCGTGGAGACGAAGCTCCCGATCGCGTTCCTGGCCGGCCTCGCGTCGGCGATCACGCCGTGCGTGCTGCCGCTCCTCCCCGGCTACCTGTCGGCCGTCTCCTCGGTCGAGGTGGGGAAGCTCGGCGAGCGCGGCGCCGGCCGCCGCGTGGTGACGGCGAGCCTGCCGTTCATCGCCGGGTTCAGCGGCGTGTTCGTCGCCCTCGGCGCCGCCGCGGCCGCGGTGGCGAGCGTCGTCGCGAAGACGACCCAGAACGAGATCGCGGGCTTCGCGCTCGTCGTGATCGGGCTCGCGTTCGTCGGGCTCCTGCCGTGGCCGGAGCGGGTGGCGGCGCCGGGCCTCCTGCAGCGGGCGCGGCGCGGCGGCTCGACGGCCCTGCTCGGCGGCGCCTTCGCGGTCGCGGCGGCGCCGTGCATCGGCACCGTGCTCGCGTCGGTGCTCGTGCTCGCGAGCTCGAGCGGCACGGTCGCGCGCGGCGTCGTCCTGCTGCTCGCCTACTCGCTCGGCCTCGGGGCGGCGTTCCTGCTCGCCGGCGTCGCGTTCGTCCACGCGATGCGCGTGTTCCGCTGGGTGCGGCGGCACTACGACGCGATCCGCTACGCGTCAGGGGCGGTGCTCGTCGCGCTCGGGCTGCTGCTCTTCTTCCACCGCGACTGGTGGCTCCGCGTCGGCCTCGACCAGCTCCTGTCGAAGGTCGGGCTCGGCACGTACTAGCGCCGCGAGCAGCCGCGCGACGTCGAGGCCGCGGTGCGCGGGCGCGTACGGGGCGAGCCTCCGCAGCGCCTTGCCGCGCTGACGCTCCGCGCCGACCGCGCGGCCGCGGCCGGACTGGTAGGCGAAGACGACCGCGTGCACGAGCCCCTGGAAGAAGTCGCGCTCGGCGGTGCCGGCGGCCCGCCAGGCCGTCTCGAGCGCCTCGTGTGCGGCGAAGTAGTCGCCCGCCCGGGCGAGCGCGATCCCGCGCTTGTATTCGGCCTCGGCGCTGTTATCGTCAGTGCCCGGCATGGCGACGATCCTGCTCGTAGGGGTCGATCTCTACCTCCGAGGAAAGCTGGAAGCGCTCCTCCCGAACCACCGCTTCGTCTCGGTCGAGGGGGTGGACCGGCCCGACCTCGTGATCGTCGACGTCGCCCGGGTCGACCCGGAGGACGTCGCCGACACCTACCCCGACGTGCCGCTGCTCGGCTTCACGAACCACACCGACACCGCCGGGCTGCGCCGCGCCCACGCCGCCGGCTTCGACCGGGTGGTGGCGAAGTCGGCGCTGTTCGAGCGGACGCACGAGTTGGTCGGAGGGCTGCTGGCGTCGGTGGAGTAGTCTGGCCGGCGTGACGTACGTCATCGCCGAGCCCTGTATCGACATCAAGGACCGCTCCTGCGTCGACGTCTGCCCGGTCGACTGCATCCACGAGGCGGCGCGCATCCTCGTGATCGACCCGGAGGAGTGCATCGACTGCGGCGCCTGCGAGCCGGAGTGCCCCGTCGAGGCGATCTTCCCCGAGGACGCGCTGCCAGAGAAGTGGGAGCCGTTCGTCCGCATCAACGCCGCCTTCAACGAGGGGATCGAGACCGTCGACCGCCTGACGGAGGCCTACGCGGTCGAGCACAACGTCCGCAACTAGGCTCGCGCCGGGCGGCCCGCCCCGGGCAGCTCGAGCTGGGTGATTCCACCAGGTCAGGCGGCGCAGTCGAGGCGTTCGCGGCTCGAGCCGCCGAGGTGGGGCACCAGCGTGGAAGCGTCGGCGCACCCGTCTCGGCCGGCGCGTTTCCGTTCCGTTCGTCCCGTGCTGCTCGTTTTTCTCCTCTTCGAGGAGGGCGCTCGGGCGCGGCTCGAGGAGACCGGGTTGCCTCGAGAGCCCAGGCGAGCGGCTCCCCGCCGGTGCCGAACGGCCGATCGGCGCGCGCGGCGGCGGCGCTCGCCGGCGCCGGGTCTGCCCCGCCTGGCGGGCCCGGTCGCGCTCTCGGTCGGCGCCGCGCGCCTCTCACCGCCGGCTCCCCGGCGGCACGGGGCGGCGGCGCGGCCCCTCGCGCCCGGGAGGCAGGCCGGGCGCGAGCGGCCTACCGGGGACGTACTCGACCGCAGCCTCCCGGCCGCGAGGTTGCGGGTACAGGCGCATCAGCGCGCGCTCCTCGTCCGGCACCCCGACCCGTACCGGCAGGCCGAGCTGCTCGAGCTCCGGCGCCATCAGCGGATGGTCGTGCGTCCAGAAGCCGCGTGCGAGCAGGTGGGCGAGATCCCGTGCCCTGGCGGGCTCCATGTGTCGTGCGAGCAGGTCGCGGGCGACGACCTCGACCTGACGGAGTGCCTTCCGGCCGACGTCCGCGAGGATCAGCGTCTGGTCGTCGTGACGGCCGGGCATCGCGGCCACTTCAACGAGCGAGGCGGCCGGGTACTGGCCGAGCTGCGGGTCGACCGGCCCGAGCGCGGCGTGACGGTCGATGACGATCTCGTCGGCGGCCAGCGCGATCAGCGTGCCGCCGCTCATCGCGTAGTGAGGAACGACCGCCACGACGCGTCCGTCGTGGTCGCGCAGTGCGCGGGCAATCTGGCTCGCGGCCAGGACGAGCCCGCCGGGCGTGTGCAGGATGATCTCGATCGTGCGGCCGGATGCGGTCTCGCGGATCGCGCGCAGCACGCTCTCGGAGTCGTCGATGTCGATGTGGCGCACGAGCGGGATGCCGAGGAGAGAGATCGTCTCCTGCCGGTGGATGAGCGTGATGACGGTGGCCTCCCGTCTCGCCGCGATTGTCGCCAGCATGCGCCGGCGGGAGGCGGCCAGGAGTTGCCGCTGGAGGAGCGGCTGGAGCGAGCTGATGATGACGAAGATCCAGATCAGATTCCAGGGCTCGAAGGTCGTCGCTGCGATCCGCATCACGGCGACCCAACGCTAGGAAGGCCCCATCGTGTAGGCGCACGGGCGCGCGTCGCCGGGCAGCGGCGAGGGGCCGAGCTTCGTCACGACGAGCGTGGTCTCGCCGTCGGTCACCGTGCTGCCGACGGCGGGCGGGTCGCCCTCGCGCTCGCGGAGCGAGTAGCCCGTGGGCGACCAGGCGAAGAGCAGCCAGCCGCGCGAGCGGGTGCCGTTCGCGTCGTTCATCGCGCCGAACGCTAGCGCTGCGCCGCGTACCCGGGCAGCGTCACGCGGACGACGGTGCCGCGACCCTGCGCGGTCACCTCGATCGCGCCGTGGAGCTGGCGCACCCGCTCCTCGATCGCGTCGAACGACCGCCGGCGGCGCTCCGGGTCGGCGTCGTCGGACACCGTGAGCTCGACCCCGCCGTCCTCGCCCCGGGTGACGCCGACGCCGATGCGGGTCGGGGGGCCGCGGCGGACGGACTGCTCGATCAGCTCCCGGACGATCGTGTAGAGCGCGACCTGCGAAGCCTGGCCGAGGCCGTCCGTGCCGCTCGTCGCGAGGTCGACGCGCAGCGCGTGCGCCTCGCCCACCTGCGCGGCGAGCGCCTGCAGCGCGGGACCGAAGCCCCGGTCGCGCAGGATCACCGGCTCGAGCGCGAACGAGAGGTCGCGGAGCTCGCGGATCGTGTCGCGGTGCCGCTCGAGCGCCTTCGCGATGATCGTGCGCGCCTCCTCCGGGCGGCCGCTCGCGATCGAGTGCTGCGCCGCGTCGAGCATCAGCGCGATCCCGGAGAGCTGCTGCACCGGCCCGTCGTGGAGGAAGAGCGCGATGCGCCGGCGCTCGTCCTGCTCGGCAGCGATCAGCCGCTCGACCCCTTCGGGGAGGGCCATCGCCCCAGCCTAGTCGATGATCGCCTCGCGGAGCGCGATCGCGACCGCATGCGTGCGCGTGTCGGCCTCGAGCTTCGCGAGGATGTGGCGGACGTGGCTCTTGACCGTCTCCTGCGAGATGAAGAGCTTGTCCGCGACGTCGGCGTTCGACATCCCGTCGGCGAGGAGCTGGAGGATCTCGCGCTCGCGGCTCGTCAGCAGCTCGCCCTGCTCGCGGATCGCGAGGAACTCCGGCATCAGCGCCGGGTCGACGTAGGCCTCCCCCTCCGCGACCTTCTCGATCGCGCGGACGAGCGTCCCGTGCGGCGCCTCCTTGAGGATGTAGCCCTTCGCCCCGGACTCGAAGCCGCGGGTGAGGAGCGAGCGCTCCGAGTAGGCGGTGAAGATCAGCACCTTCGCGTCCGGCTCCTGGGCGAGCAGCTCCCGCGTCGCGTCGAGGCCGTCCATCCCCGGCATGCGCACGTCCATGATCACGACGTCGGGCTTCCGCCGCAGCGCGAGCTCGACCGCCGACGCGCCGTCGGCCGCCTCGCCGACGATGCGGATGTGCGGGGCGCGCGAGAGCGAGAGCCGAAGGCCTTCCCGCACGACCTCGTGGTCGTCGACGATGAGCGTCGTGATCTCGTCTGGCACCGGCTCCAGAGTCTAGAGAGCGTCCAGGAGGGTGAGCTGCTCCGGCCCCGGCGGCGGCGCGAGCGGCGTGCGGCGGCGGTCCCGGACGCCGTGCTCGCGCGCGAGCCGGCGCACCGCGTCGCGCACCGCGGCGACCTCCGCCGCCGGCGGGTAGGCCCGGTCGCGGTACCGCGCCTCGTAGCCGGGCAGGAGCTCCGGAAAGTCGCGCGCGAGGCAGGCGAGGAAGTGCTCGCGCGTCCCCGGCTTCAGGTAGAGCACGTTCGCCCAGACGCCGCAGGCGCCGGCCGCCCGCGCCGCCCGCACGACCTCGGCGAGCTGCTCCGGCCGGTCGGAGATCCCCGGCAGGATCGGCGCCAGCGCGACCGAGGCACGGATCCCGGCCTCGACGAGCCGCGCGAGCGCGCGGAGGCGCTGGCGGGGCGGCGGCGTCCCAGGCTCGGTCCGCCGCCACACCTCCGCGTCGAGCGTCGGCACCGAGACGGTGACGGAGACGTCGGCGCGCCGCGCCGCCTCCGCCAGCACGTCGAGGTCGCGCACGACGAGCGGGCCGCGGGTGACGAGCGCGAACGGGTTCGCGACCCGCGCGAGCTCCTCGAGGCAGGCGCGCGTCAGCCGGTAGCGGCCCTCGGCGGGCTGGTAGGGGTCGGTCGCCGCCCCGACCGCGACGACCTCCCGCCGCCAGGACGGGCGGGCGAGCTCGCGCCGCAGCACCGCGGCGACGTTGACCTTCACCCGGATCGACCGCCCGTAGCGGTCGCCGAACGGCCGGTCGGCGCGACGCTCGAACGCCCGCACGTAGCAGAAGGCGCAGCGGTGGGCACACCCCGTGTACGGGTTCAGCGACCAGCGAAACGCCATACCCTGGACGCGGTTGAGCCCCACCGTGCACGGCTCCTCGCGGTACTCCGCGCGCACGCCCGGAGTATAGAACACACGTTCGTGCCGCCGGCCGGCCCCTCCGCTACGATCCTCGACCCGAGCCCGGGCGGATGACGTTCTTCCTCGAGCTGCTGGCGCTGGCCGGCCTGATCCTGCTGAACGCGTTCTTCGTGGCGGCGGAGTACGGCCTCGTCACCTCGCGCCGGACGCGGATCCGCGAGCTCGAGCGGGAGGGCAACCGCCGCGCGCGGGCGGTGCTCCGGATTACGAGCGACCCGCCGCGCTTCATCTCGGCGATGCAGCTCGGCGTCACGCTCACCTCGCTCGGGATCGGCGCGCTCGGCGAGCCGGTGCTCGCCCACCGCTTCGAGCCGGCGGTCGCCACCGTGCTCGCGGTCGCGCTCGCGCTCCTCGTCATCACCTTCCTCCACGTCGTGCTCGGCGAGCTCGTGCCGAAGCAGGTCGCGCTCGGCCACCCGGAGCGGACGGCGCTCTGGGTGTCGGCCCCGGTCCGGGTCTTCTTCGCCGTCTTCGAGCCGCTGATCTGGACGCTGCAGCGCGCGACCGAGGTCGTGCTCCACGCGCTCGGGCAGGAGCCGCCGGGCGCCGAGGGCCAGGCGCACTCGGAGGCGGAGCTGCGGATGCTGCTCTCCCGCTCGGCCGAGGAGGGCGAGATCGAGCACGAGGAGCAGGAGATGGTCTCGCGCGTCTTCGACTTCGGCGACAAGCGGGTGGCGGACGTGATGGTGCCGCGGCCGGAGGTGGTCGCGCTCTCGGTCGACCTCCCGCCCGAGGAGGCGCTCAAGGCGGTGCTCGAGTCGCCGTACACGCGCTACCCGGTGTACCGCGGCAGCCTCGACGAGGTGGTCGGCGTCCTCCACGTCCGCGACCTCGTCGAGGCGATGCACGACCGCGGGATCGCCGCCGTCGACATCGAGCAGATGCTCCGGCCGGCGATGATGGTCCCCGAGACGAAGGACCTCGCCGACCTGCTCGCCGAGTTCCGGCGCACGAAGCAGCACCTCGCCGTCGTGATCAACGAGTACGGCAACGTCGAGGGCATCGTCACCCTCGAGGACCTCGTCGAGGAGATCGTCGGCGAGATCGAGGACGAGTTCGACGTGCCGGAGGAGGCGTTCGAGCGGGTCGACGAGGACACGATCCGGATCGACGGCACCTTCAGCATCGACCAGTTCAACGACCGGTTCGGCGCCGACCTCCCGGCCGAGGACTACCACACGGTCGGTGGCTTCGTCTTCGGCGAGCTCGGCCGGCCGGCCGAGCCGGGCGACGAGGTGAGCCACGACGGGATCGTCTTCCGCGTCGACGCCGTCGAGGGGCAGCGCATCGACCGGCTGACGGTGACGTTCGGCTGGCGGGGGCTCCGCGGCGACGCCGACGACCAGGCGGAGGAGGGGTGAGCCGCTACAGCGTCCGGTACGCGACCTCGACCCGCCGGCCGTCGCGGGCCGAGGCGAGGATCGCGTCGCAGACCTCGGACGCGCGGTAGCCGTCCTCGAAGGTGGCGCCGTGCGGGGCGACCTCGCCCTCCCCGGCGATCGCGCCGAGCAGGTGCACGATCTCGTGCAGGAAGGTGTCGCCCCAGCCGACGATGTGGCCGGGGGGCCACCAGTAGGCGAAGAACGGGTGGTCGCGCTCGGAGACGAGGACCCGCTTCGCCCCTCGCGCCCGGTCGCCGTCGGCGCGGAACACCTGGAGCTCGTTCATGCGCTCCAGGTCGAACCAAAGCGACGCCTTCGACCCGTTGATCTCCCACTGGAAGGCGTTGCGGCGGCCGAGCGCGAGCCGCGTCGCCTCGATCGTCCCGACCGCGCCGTGCTCGAACTCGACCACCGCCTCGACCGCGTCGTCGACCTGCCGGCCGGGCACGAACGTCCGCACCACCGCCGAGAGCGCCGCGATCTCGCCGACGAGGTACCGGGCGAGGTCGACGACGTGCGTCGCCAGGTCGCCGATCGCCCCCGAGCCCGCCTCCTCCTGCCGGAACCGCCAGGTGTCGAGCGCCGGGTCGTCGGCCCAGTCCTGCAGGTAGCGCGCGCGGAAGTGGCGGATCTCGCCCAGCTCGCCGCCGTCGATGAGCTCGCGCGCGAGCCTGATCGCGGGCACGAAGCGGTAGTTGAACCCGCAGAGGTGCTCGACGCCGGTCGCGGCCACGCGCGACCAGATCTCGTAGGCCTCGTCGGCGGTCCGGCCGAGCGGCTTCTCGCAGAGCACGTGCTTGCCCGCCTCGGCGGCCGCGATCGTCGGCTCGGCGTGCACCGCGTTCGGGCCGCCGTTGTCGAAGAGGCCGACGGCCGGATCGGTCACGAGGTCGCGCCAGTCGGTCGTCCACCGCTCGTACCCGTAGCGGGCCGCCGCCTCCGCGACCGCCCGCTCGTCGCGCCCCGCGATCGCGACCAGGCGCGGGCGGAGGGGGGGCGGCCAGGCGACGTGGCGCGCCGCGATGAACGCGCTCGAGTGCGCCCTGCCCATGAACGCGTACCCGAGCATGCCGACGCCGATCTCCTCCACGGCGGGGGATACTACGCCCGTCATGGGCGCGCCGGTCACCTGGGGGATCCTCTCGACCGCCGACATCAACCGGCTCGTGATCCCGGGCGCGCGGGCCTCCGCGAAGGTCGAGCTGCTCGCCGTGGCGAGCCGGGAGCGGACGCGGGCCGAGGCCTACGCGCGCGCCTGGGAGATCGAGCGCGCCTACGGCTCGTACGAGGAGCTGCTCGAGGACCCGGCGGTCGAGGCGGTCTACATCTCGCTGCCGAACAGCCTCCACTGCGAGTGGTCGATCCGCGCGCTCGAGGCCGGGAAGCACGTGCTGTGCGAGAAGCCGCTGTCGCGGCGGCCGGCGGAGGTCGAGCGGGCGTTCGACGCGGCGGAGCGCGCCGGCCGGATCCTGATGGAGGCGTTCATGTACCGGCACAACCCCCAGACGAGACGGCTGACCGAGCTCGTCGCCGAGGGCGCGGTGGGGGAGCTGCGGGTCGTCCGCTCGGCGTTCAGCTACGCGCTGTACGACCCGGAGAACATCCGCCTCCGGACGGACGTCGAGGGCGGTGCGCTGATGGACGTCGGCTGCTACTGCGTGAGCGGCTCGCGCCTGCTCGCCGGCGAGCCGGAGACGGTCTACGGGCAGGCGTTCGTCGGCCCGACCGGCACGGACTGGGTCTTCACCGGGAGCATGCGCTTCCCGGGCGACGTCCTCGCGCTGTTCGACTGCGGCACCGCGCTCGCCGCGCGCGACGAGCTCGAGGCGGTCGGGAGCGAGGGCTCGATCTTCCTCGACGACCCGTGGCACTGCCGGAGGCCCGTGATCGAGGTGCGCCGCGGCGGCGAGCCGAAGCGCATCGTCCTCGAGCCGGTCGACTCGTACCGCCTCGAGCTCGAGAACCTGAGCGACGCGATCCGGGGCGAGGCCGAGCCGCTGCTTCGCCGCGACGACGCGGTCGCCCAGGCGCGGGTGCTCGAGGCCCTCTTCCGCTCCGCCGGCGAGGGTCAGGCCGTCACGCTCTGAACCGGCACCACCGTCCGCTCGTGGTGCGAGCGGAGGGCGGCGGTGAACAGCCGGTGGGTCGCGTTCGCCTCCTCCGGCGTCGCGCAGTAGAAGGGCTGGCGCATCCCGTCCCGGCCGTGCGCGAGCTCGTCGAGGTAGGCGGCCCACATCTGCAGGATGGCGTCGGAGAAGCCGAACTCGAAGATCGCGCCGGTGATGGTCGGGTACGCCGACTGGGAGCCGAGGTCGACGACGCTCCACTCCTGCGGGCCGCCCGGCGAGTAGCGCATCGTCCGCAGGGTCTTCGGCAGCTTCGTCGTGTAGGCGATCGAGCCGGCGGTGCCGTCGATCTCGATCGTCCACGTGTTCGTCTCGCCCGGCGCGATCCGCTTCGTCTCGATCCGCAGCGGGAAGACGTGGCCGCCGTACGCTGCCTCGCAGAGGAGGACGGCGTTGTCCCAGGTGTCGCAGGGCACCGGGCGGCCGTCGGGGCCGGGACGCTCCGTGACCACGTTCGAGAGGACCGCGCGGACGTTCAGCGGCTCGAAGCCGGCGCGGAGCGGCAGGTGGAGGGCGTGCATGCCGAGGTCGCCCATCGCGCCGTACTCGCCGTTCGTGCGGGCGACCCGCTTCCAGTTGATCGGCTTCCCCGGGTCGAGGTCGCTCGAGTGGAGGAACTGCGACCGCACCTCGAGCACGCGCCCGAAGCGGCCCTCGGCGATCCAGCGCCAGACGGCCTGCCCGCCCGGGTAGAAGGGCAGCTCCGACGAGCAGCGGACGAGCAGGTCGGGGCGCCGAGCCGCGGCGCGGACGACCGCCTCGTTCGCGGCGAGGTCGATCGCGAACGGCTTCTCCCCGAGCAGGTGCTTGCCCGCCTCGAGGCAGGCGACGTACAGCTCGGCGTGCAGGTGGTGGGGGACGGCGCAGTAGACGGCGTCGACCGCCTCGTCGGCGAGCAGCTCGCGGTAGTCGGCGACGAGACGGGGGCGGGGGCGCAGGCGGCCGAACCAGGCGAGCGCGTCCGGGTCGGGGTCGCAGACGACGGTCAGCTCGGGACGCACGCCGAGGTCGGCGAGGTGCACCCAGCGCGCGGCCGCGCTCGCGAGCTCGCGCCCCATCAGCCCGCCGCCGAGGAGCCCGAGGCGGACGACCCGCTCGCCCTCAGCCACCGTGGACGATGTCCATGAGCTGCCGCGTGATCGCCGCCGGCTGCGGGTGCTGGACGACGTTGCGCCCGTAGACGACGCCCGCGGCGCCGAGCCGCATCACCGCGCGCGTGCGGTGCAGGAGCTCTTGGTCGCCGACGCGGCCGCCGCCGCGGACGAGAACCGGCCGCGGGGAGGCGGCCTCGATCACGCGCCCGTACGCCTCGAGCTCGTCGGTGGGATCGGCCTTGATCACGTCCGCGCCGAGCTCGACCGCCTGCCGCACGAGCGGCACGATCCGCGCCGCGTCGCCGTCGACGCCGTAGCCGGCGGCCCCCGGCTTGAAGGCGAGCGGCTCCACCATCAGCGGCATCCCGACCGGGTCGCAGGCGGCCCTCAGCGCGGCGACGTTGCGCACGCACTGGTGGAGCAGCTCCGGCTCGCCGGGCAGGTCGAGCAGGTTGACGCAGACGCAGGCGGCGTCGAGCAGGAGGGCGCGCTCGACGGCGCGCTCGACGAGCTCGCTGAAGAGGTGCCGCGGCGGCGCGGGCCCGTAGACGTTGGCGACGTCCGTGCGCAGCACGAGCGCGGGCTTCCGGCCCGGGCGGCGCTGCAGGATCGGCGCCTGCCCGGGCGCGAGCTGGATCGCGTCGGGACCGGCCTCGACGAGCGTGTCGATCGTGCGCTCGACGTCCTCGATCCCGGCGAGGAAGGAGAGCTCGCCGAAGAGGCCGTGGTCGACCGCGACGTCGAGGCAGCGCCCGTCGGCGGCGAAGAGGCGGTTCAGGCGGACGGGGCCGGTCACGGGCGGGCGCCGCCCTCGACCGCCAGGCCGGCCGCCTCGATCGCCGCCACCGCGAGGCGCTCGTCGTCCCTGCCGGGGAGCCCGCTCACCCCGACCGCGCCGACCCGCCGCGGCCCGTCGAAGGCCGCCACGCCGCCGAGGAAGAAGGTGAACATCGGGTCGAAGCTCGCACGCTCCACCGGGTCGTCGCGCACCTTCGCGGCGAGCTCGGCGGTGGAGCGGGCGTCGCTGCGGGCGGCCGTGTAGCTCTTGCGCAGCGCGTTCAGGCGCGTGTCCGGCGCCGCCCCGTCCATCGTCGCGGCGGCGACGAGCTCCCCGTGGTCGTCGGAGACGTACACGGAGACCGGTGCGGGCGCCCGGGCGACGACGAACTGGACGATCCCGAGGGCCTGCTCGAGCTTCACGGCGGGCCGAAATCTACCGGCCCCGGCGGGTTGAACCGGGCGCCGCCGCGACCGTATAGTGCTCGGCAGGATGGCGGACCCGGAGTCTTCGCCCCCTCGGAGCGCAGCGCAGTGTTCGGGATTTCCCGCAGCCCCGATCACGAGAAGCTCTGATTTCTCCCGGATCCGCGGCGGGTGAGATAACCCCCTCGACCGTACGGTCCGAGAAAGGAGTTGGAATGGCTCGTTCCAGGATCGGCAGCGTGAAGCAGCGCGTCGTCCTCGCGGGGCTCGGCCTCGCCGCCGCCGCGCTCGCCGTGGTGGGGGGCGTGAGCGCGAAGCCGGCGGGGGTGACGAAGGCCCACGCGGCGCCGCTCGTCGCGTTCCTGCTGCCGGAGAACGTGACGCCCCGCTGGGAGGGCTTCGACAAGCCCACGTTCGTCGCGGCGCTGAAGAAGCTCGTCCCGGGGGTGCAGATCGACGTCCTCAACGCCCTCAACGACCCCGCCAAGCAGCTCTCGCAGGCCGACGCGGAGCTGACGAAGGGCGCGAAGGTGCTGGTCGTCGCCCCGATCGACGGCAAGGCGTTCGGCGTCGAGGCGAAGAAGGCGGAGGCGCAGGGCGCGAAGGTGGTCGCCTACGACCGCCTGATCAGCGGCGCCAAGATCGACGCGTACATCTCGTTCGACGGCGTCGCGGTCGGGAAGGCGCAGGGCACGTGGCTGCTCGGGCACGTCAAGCCGGGCGCGCGGGTCGCGATCATCAACGGCTCGACGACCGACGACAACGCCCACCTCTTCAACAAGGGGTACATGAGCGTGCTCGCTCCCGCGGCGAAGGCGGGGAAGATCAAGATCGTCGGCCCCGCCGACGGCACTTGGACGCCCGGCTGGGACCCGCCGACCGCGCAGAGCGAGATGGAGCAGCTCCTGACGAAGTACCACAACGGGATCGACGCGGTGCTCTCGGCGAACGACGGCATGGCGGGCGGGATCATCGCCGCGCTCAAGGCCGTCGGGCTCGCGGGCAAGGTGCCCGTGACCGGGCAGGACGCCTCGCTCGAAGGCGTGCAGAACATCCTCCGCGGCTACCAGGGGATGAGCGTCTTCAAGGACTTCCGGCTCCAGGCGCCGGCGGCCGCGAAGGTGACGGCGGCGCTGCTCCAGGGCAAGGCGCTGCCGGGGATCAACAAGCAGGTGGCGAACGGCGCCGGCAACGTCCCGTCGGTGATCCTCCCGGTCGTGGCCGTCGACGCGAGCAACCTGAGCCTCCTCGTCAAGGACGGCTTCATCAACCAGTACCTCGGCGGCCTGAAGACGGTCTGCAAGGGCATGCCGAAGGTGAGCATCTGCAAGTGAGGGGCGCGCGCTGAGCGACGGAGGCGCAGTGGACGGGGGAGGCGCGCGGAGCGTCTCCCCCGTGCCGGTGCTCGCCGCGAAGGGGATCTCGAAGCGCTTCGGCGCGGTGCAGGCCCTCACCCGGGTCGACTTCGAGGTCTACGCCGGCGAGGTGGTCGCGCTCGTCGGCGACAACGGCGCCGGGAAGTCGACGCTGATCAAGTGCATCGCCGGCGCCCACCACCCCGACGAGGGGGAGATCTTCGTCGAGGGGCAGGAGGTCAAGATCCACACGCCCGCCGACGCGACGCGGCTCGGGATCGAGACCGTCTACCAGGACCTCGCGCTCTGCGACAACCTGGACGTGGTCGCGAACATGTTCCTCGGCCGGGAGCGGGCCGAGCCGCGCGGCCTCGGCCCGCTCGACGAGCTCGGCATGGAGAAGCGCTCGCTCGACGTGCTCGAGTCGCTCGACGTCACGACGATCCGCAGCGTGCGCACGCCGGTGGCGTCGCTCTCCGGCGGCCAGCGCCAGTCGGTCGCGATCTCGCGGGCGGTGATGTGGAACTCGAAGCTCGTCATCCTCGACGAGCCAACCGCGGCCCTCGGCGTCGCGCAGACGGCGCAGGTGCTGGCGCTGATCAAGCGGCTCCGCGACCAGGGGCTCGGGGTCGTCGTCATCACCCACAACATCCAGGAGGTGTTCGAGGTGGCGGACCGGATCATCGTCCTGCGCCTCGGACGCCGGGTCGCCACCTTCGAGCAGCGGAAGGCGACCCCGGAGGACGTCGTCGGCGCGATCATGGGCGCGGCGCCGAGGGCAGCCTGATGGCGAGCGCGCCCGAGGCCACCCCGCTCGAGGAGGCCGCGCAGGCGATCCGTGCGGGCGGTCCCGCCGCGGCGCTGCGGGCGCTCGGCTCGGCGGGCTGGCAACGGTTCCGCTCGGGGGAGCTCGGCGCGTCCCCCGTCGTCGTCGCCCTGCTCGGGATCTTCGTCTTCTTCCAGACGAAGGAGAGCGTGTTCCTCAGCGCCCGCAACCTCTCGAACCTCGTCCTCCAGATCAGCGTCACGGGCACGATCGCCGTCGGGATCGTCCTCGTGCTGCTGCTCGGCGAGATCGACCTGTCGGTCGGCTCCGTGATGATCCTCGCGTCGGCCCTGATCGGCGACGCGCTCGTCACGCACGGCTGGGCCTGGTACTGGGGGATCCTGCTCGCGCTCGCCGCCGGCACGGCGATCGGGGCGGTGCAGGGCTTCTGGTTCGCGGTGATCGGGGTTCCGTCGTTCGTGGTCACCCTCGCGGGTCTGCTCGGCTGGCAGGGCGTGCAGCAGCACGTGCTCGGGTCGACCGGGACGATCAACGTCTTCGACTCGCACATCTCGGCGATCGCCAACTCCTTCCTGCCGCACGTGTGGGGGTGGATCGTCGCGATCGCCGCGGCGGGCCTGTACGCGGCGTCGCGTCTCCTCGAGGCCGCGCGCCGGCGGCGCGCCGCGCTACCGGCGCCGCCGGTCGTCGTCGTCGTCGTCCGCACCGCGCTCGTCGCCGCGGTCGCGCTCGTCTCCGTCGCGATCCTCAACGGCGAGTTCGAGAACATCTGGGTGTTCGGCACCTACTCAAGCGGGATCCCGACCGCGAGCGTGATCCTCGTCGGGCTCGTCGTGTTCTTCGCGTGGGTGACGACGCGGACGAAATTCGGCCGCTACGTCTTCGCCACCGGCGGCAACGCGGAGGCCGCCCGGCGTGCGGGCATCAACATCGCGACGATCCGGATCGCGGTGTTCGCGCTCTCCGGCCTGCTCGCCTCGATCGCGGGCCTCATCCAGACCTCGCGCCTCGCGGCGGCGAGCCTCGCGATCAACCCCGGGCAGGTGACGCTCGAGGCGATCGCGGCGGCGGTGATCGGCGGCACGAGCCTGTTCGGCGGCCGCGGCAGCGTCTGGTCGGCGCTGCTCGGCGCGCTCGTGATCGGCAGCGTCGCGAACGGCCTCGACCTGATCGGGCAGGGCCCGGACGTGAAGCTGATCGTCGAGGGGCTGATCCTGCTCGCCGCCGTCACGGTGGACGCGATCGCCCGGCGCGGCCGGGCGGCGGCGGGGCGCGTGTGAAGACGAGCCTCGGCATCTGGGCGCTCGGGCCGATGGTGACCCGGTTCGTCCCCGGCGGCTACCAGCCACAGTGGGCGGGGGAGCCGACCGCGGCGCGGGTCGCGCGGGCCGTCGAGGGGCTCGGCGACCTGATCGACGGCTACGAGTTCCACTACCCGCAGGAGCTCTCGCCGGCGAACCTCGACGAGGTCCGCGCCGCGCTCGGGGACCACGACGTCTACTGCCTCGCGAGCGGCCTCCACCTCGACCCCCGGTTCGGGAAGGGCGGCCTCTCCTCGCTCGACGACGGCGTGCGCGAGGAGGCGCTGCGGCGGACGCTCGAGGCGGTCGAGCTCGCCGGCGAGCTCGGGTGCCACTTCATCATCTGGCCCGGGATCGAGGGCTACAACTACCCGTTCCAGAGCGCCTACCGGGAGACGTGGGCGCGCTTCATCGACGGGATCGGCCAGGCGGCGCAGCGCGCGAAGGAGCGCGGCGTGACGATCTTCCTCGAGCACAAGAACTCCGAGCCGGCGATGAAGATCCTGATGCGCAACGTCGGCATGACGCTCCACGTGATCCACACCCTGCGCCGCCAGGGACTCGACAACCTCAAGGTGAACATGGACTGGCAGCACCTGATCATGAACGGGGAGAACCTCGCCGAGTACGCGGCGATGCTGGCCGCGGAGGGGCTGCTCGGGCACCAGCACGCGAACTCCGGCTGGGGGACGTTCGACGACGACAACATGGTCGGCGCGACGGCGTTCATGGAGACGCTCGAGCTCGCGGTCGAGCTGCGCCGGGCCGGCTACGGCGACCGCGGCGAGCGGCTCGGCTTCGACCTCTACCCCTACACGGAGGACGCGATCGCCGCCGTGCGTCGCTCCGTGCTCCAGTGGCGCTTCATCGACTCGGTGGCGGCGCGGATCGACGACGCCGCCCTCCGCGACGCGCAGCGGCGCAAGGACGCGGTCCGCGCCTACGAGCTCGTGTACGCGGCGCTGGGTGCTTGAGCGACGTCCTCGTCGGGCTCGACGTCGGCACGACCGGCATCAAGGCCGTCGCGATCACGACCGGCGGCGAGGTGCTCGCGGAGGCCGAGGAGCCGTACCCGCTCGCGACGCCGAAGCCGGGGTGGGCGGAGCAGGACCCCGAGGACTGGTGCCGGGCGGCGCAGGCCGCGCTCGCCCGCCTGCCGGCCGGCCCGGTCGGGTTCTCCGGCCAGATGCACGGGCTCGTCGCGCTCGGGGAGGACGACCGGCCGCTCCGGCCGGCGATCCTGTGGAACGACCAGCGCACCGGGGCGGAGTGCGCCGAGATCGAGCGGCGCGTCGGCCTCGACCGGCTGATCGCCCTCACCGGCAACCGGGCGCTGCCGGGCTTCACCGCGCCGAAGCTGCTCTGGCTCGCCCGGCACGAGCCCCACGTCTACGCGCGGATCTGCCACGTGCTGCTGCCGAAGGACTACGTGCGCCTCCGGCTCACCGGCGAGCGGGTGACCGACGTCGCCGACGCCTCCGGGACCCTGCTCTTCGACGTCGCCCGCCGTCGCTGGTCGGACGAGGTGTGCGAGGCGCTCGAGGTCCCGCGCGCCTGGCTGCCCGAGGTGCGCGAGTCGGCGGCGGTCGCGGGCGCGGGCGACCAGGCGGCCGGCGCGCTCGGCGTCGGCGTCGACCGGCCCGGCGTGCTGTCGGTCGTGCTCGGCACCTCGGGGGTGGTGTTCGCCGCCCTCCCCGGCTACGCGCCGGACGCCGAGGCGCGGGTGCACCTCTTCTGCCACGCGGTGCCGGCGACCTGGCATGCGATGGGGGTGATGCTCTCCGCGGCCGGCTCGCTCGCGTGGCTCGCCCGGGTCGTCGGCGGGACGTACGAGGAGCTCGACCGCGCGGCGCAGGCGTGGCCGCCGGGGGCCGAGGGGCTCCTGTTCGCGCCGTACCTCCAGGGGGAGCGCACCCCGCACGCCGACCCGCGCGCGCGGGGGGCGTTCACCGGCCTCTCCCTGCGCCACGACCGCGGCGCGCTCGCGCGCGCGGTCCTCGAGGGCGTCGCCTACGGCCTGCGCGACTCGCTCGAGCTCCTGCGCGCGCTCGGGGCCGGCGCGGCCGTCGGGCGCGCCTCCGGCGGCGGCGCCCGCAGCGACCTCTGGCTCTCGATCGTCGCCTCGGTGCTCGGGGTGCCGCTCGAGCGCACCGAGACCGACGCCGGGGCCGCGTTCGGGGCCGCGCTGCTCGCCGGCGTCCGCTCCGGCGCCTTCCGCGACGTCGCCGACGCGGTTGCCCGCTGCGTGCGGGTGCGCGACCGCGTCGAGCCGGAGCCTGCGTGGCGGGAGCCCTACGAAGAAGGCTACCGGCGCTTCCGTCGCCTCTACCCGACCCTACGACCGCTGGAGGACACATGAGCTTGCACGGCAAGACCGCCGTCGTCACGGGGGCGAGCCGCGGGATCGGCGCGGCCGTCGCCCGGCTGCTGCACGCCCGCGGCGTCAACCTCGGGCTCGCGTCGCGGAGCGGCGACGACCTCGGGCTCGACGGGGCCGTCGCGCAACCCTGCGACGTGCGCCGGCTCGACGACCTCGTCTCGCTCTGCGACCGGACCGCCGAGCGGTTCGGGAGCATCGACATCCTCGTCGCGAACGCGGGCGTCGGCGCGTACGGGCCGTTCGCGGACCTCTCGCTCGAGCACCTCGAGGAGATGATCGACGTGAACCTGAAGGGCACGCTCTACGCGGTGCGCGCGGCGCTGCCGCACATGACCGGCGCCGAGGGTGACATCGTCACGGTCGCGTCCGAAGCCGGCCGCCGCGGGCTTCCGGGCGAGGCCGTGTACTGCGCGTCGAAGTTCGGGCAGGTGGGCTTCACGCGCGCGCTCGACCACGAGCTGCGCGGGCGCGGGATCCGCTGCACGAACCTCTGCCCCGGCGGTGTCGCCACCGACTTCGCGCTCGAGCCGGGGCGCGGCCGCACGCCCGACGCGCTCCCGGGGATGATGACCGCCGAGGACGTCGCGGAGGTCGTCCTCTTCGTGCTCGAGCGGCCCCGGCGCTTCCGCGTCCTCGAGACCGCGTTCAGGCCGATGACGGAGGCGTCGTGGGGGTAGGCCCGTCCGGCGGCTGCTCGCCGGGGGCGCCGATCCAGCCGATCACCGTCCCCTCGCGGACGGTCTCGCCGGCGCGGTGGCGGATCGCGAGCAGCGTCCCGCCGGTCGTCGCCTCGACCTCGAGCGTCGCCTTGTCGGTCTCGACCTCGAGGAGCGGCTCGCCGGGGACGACCGGGTCTCCCTCCGCCTTCCGCCAGGCGACGATCGTGAGCTCGTCGGCGGTCTGGCCGAGCGGGGGCATCCGGACGGCGTGCATCAGCCGGCCGCCTCCCGCACGGCCGCGGCGATCCGCTCCGCCGACGGCACGACCGACTGCTCGAGCACCGGGGCGTAGGGGACCGGCACGTCGCGGGCGGCGACGCGCCGCACCGGCGCGGCGAGCAGGTCGAAGCACTCCTCCGCCGCACGCGCCGCGACCTCGGCGCCCCAGCCGCCGGTGAGGGTGTCCTCGTGCACGATCACGAGCCGGCCGGTCCGCCCGAGCGACTCCCAGAGCGTCTCGGTGTCGAGCGGCAGGAGGGTGAGGGGGTCGATCACCTCGCACTCGATCCCCTCCGCCGCGAGCTGCGCCGCCGCGGCGAGCGCCCGGTAGAGCGCGAGGTGCGTGGCGACCACGGTGACGTCGCGTCCGGGGCGCTTGACCACCGCCCGCCCGATCGGGACGAGGTACTCCTCCTCGGGCACCTCGGCGGTGAGGTCGAGGCCGCCCGCCTGCTCGCGGCCCTTGCTCCCGTACAGGAGCTTGTGCTCGAACACGAGCACGGGGTTGTCGTCGCGCACCGCGCTCTTGAGGAGGCCCTTGGCGTTGTAGGCGTCCGAGACGCAGACGACCTTCAGCCCGGGGGTGTGCACGAAGTAGCTCTCGGGGCTCTGGCCGTGCTGCGCCCCGCGGGCGGTCGCGCCGACGGGCGCGCGCAGCACGAGCGGGACGCGGAGCCTGCCCCCGGACATCAGGCGCATCTTCGCGGCCTGGTTGACGAGCTCGTCCATGCACTCGAACAGGAAGTCGGAGTACTGCATGTCGGCGATCGGGCGCATGCCGGCGAGCGCCGCGCCCACGGCGGCCCCGGCGATCGCCTTCTCCGAGATCGGGGTGTCGACGATCCGGTCGTGGCCGAACTCCTCGGTGAGGCCGAGGTAGACGCCGAAGGCGCCTCCGAAGCCGCCCTCGACGCCGATGTCCTCGCCGATCAGGAATACCGACTCGTCGCGGCGCATCTCCTCGGCGATCGCCTCGCGCAGCGCCTGCCCGATCGTCAGCCGGCGGGCGGGTGCCTCAGGCGTAGACATCGCTCGAGAGGGAGGCCGGGTCCGGGTCTCGCGAGGAGCGGGCGAAGGCGACCGCGGCGTCGAGCTCCGCCTCGATCTCCGCGTCGACCGCGTCGGCCGCCGGGGCCGGGAGCCGCGCGCGGGCGAGGGCGAGCGGGTCGCGCTCGCGCCACCTCGCCTCCTCCTCGCGCGTGCGGTAGGCGCGGGCGTCGCTGCGGCTGTGGCCGACGAAGCGGTACGTCTTGCACTCGAGCAACGTCGGGCCGCCACCGGAGCGCGCGCGTGCAACGGCATCGGCGGCCGCCTCGCGGACCGCGAGCACGTCCATCCCGTCGACGACGCGTCCGGGCACGCCGTAGGCGGCGGCGCGGTCGGCGACGTCCTCGACGAGCGACACCGACCGGAACGGGGTCGACGCGCCGTAGAGGTTGTTCTCGCAGACGAAGACGACCGGGAGGCGGCGGACGGCGGCGAAGTTGAGACCCTCGTGGAACGCGCCCTCGTTCGACGCGCCCTCGCCGAAGAAGCAGACCGCGACCCGGTCCTCGCGGCGGAGCTGGAACGCCAGCCCGAGACCGGTGACGACCGTGTTGCCGCCGCCGACGATCGCGATCGCGGGCAGCATCCCGACGGCGACGTCGCCGAGGTGCATCGACCCGCCGCGCCCGCGGCAGCACCCGGTCTCCCTGCCGTAGAGCTCGGCCATCGCCGCCCGGGCGCTCACGCCCTTCGCGAGCGCGTGGCCGTGCGGCCGGTGCGTCGAGGTGATCCAGTCGGTCTCGCGCAGCACGTCGCAGACGCCGGCGGCGACCGCCTCCTGGCCCTGGTACTGATGGACGGTGCCGGGGATCTCGCCGTCGAGGAAGAGGTGGTAGACGCGCTCCTCGAAGCGCCGGATCAGGCGCATCGTCCGGTAGAGGTGCAGCAGCGCGGCCTCAGGCGGCACGGCCGCTCCCGCCGTAGAGCCCGATCAGCTCGCGCACGACGGGAACGATACGGGCCTTGGCCTGCTCGAGCAGGTCCCGCGGCAGGTGCGAGCCGAGCGCCTCGTGGACCTCGGCCGCCGCGGGGGTCGGGGGACACGCCGCCACTGCATCGACGAGCCCGTCGAGGAACGCGCGCTTGAGCGCGGTGCCGACGTTGAACTTCGCCACCCCTCGCGCGATCGCCGGCCCGACCGCCGCGGCCGGGAACCCGGTGCCGCCGTGCGCCGCGAGCGGGACGCCCGCGCGCTCGCCGATCGCCGCGAGCCGGTCGAGGTCGACCGCGGCACTTGCCCCTTCGAGCAGGTGGACGTTGCCGAACGAGACTGCGAGGCAGTCGACCCCCGTCGCGGCGACGTAGGCGGCCGCCTCGTCGGGATCGGTGAGGCTCCCGGCCGCGTCCGCGCCGGCGGTCGGCGGCGTGCCGATCTCGCCTTCGACCCCCACCCCCCGGGCGTGGGCGAAGCGGACGAGGTCGGCGACCTCGTCGCGCGTCGCGGCCTGCGTCATCACCGCGGTGAACCCGGCGGCGACGCCGCGCCGCGCCTGCGCGACCGTGTGCGTCTCGTTCAGGAGCAGGGAGACGGGGACGGTGGTCCGCTCGGCGACCGCGCGACCGAGTGCCCCGAGCGCCTCGATCCCGCCCCGGTCGAGCCAGCCCTGGTCGGCGAGCAGGCAGCCGAAGCCGAGCAGGACGGGAGCGCGCTCCGCCTCCGCCGCGTCCACCACCGCCTGGAGCGAGTAGCCGTCCCACGCCTCGAAGTAGCCGAGCGCGTAGCCGCCCGCTCGTGCCCCGTCGAGGAGGCTGCGGAAGGCGGCGAGCGGCAGCGCCCTACCTCCCGACCGCCGGCAGGGGCTGCGAGGCGGCGAAGGCGTCGGCCTCCGCGCGCGAGAACACGCCCCGCGTGCAGCCGAGCGCGGTGCAGGCCGAGCCGCCGAGCACGCTCGCGAAGCGGACCGCGCGCTCGAGGTCCCATCCTTCGAGGATCCCGACGACGAGCCCGGCGGCGAAGGCGTCCCCGGCGCCGGAGGGCTCGACGACCGCCACCGGCGGCGCCGGCATGGCGAAGGCGGCCTCCGCGCCGCGGACGTGGACGCCGCGCTCGCCGAGCTTGATCACGACCGTGTTCGCGCCGGCGCGGAGGAACGCCTCCGCCTGCCGGGCCGGGTCGCGGAGACCGGTCAGCGCGCGGGCCTCGTCGTCGTTCGGGACGAAGTAGTCGGCGAGCGGGAGCAGCTCGCCGACCGCGTCGAGGGAGAGGTCGTGGGCCCCGGCGGGAACGACCACGTCGAGCACGACCCGCGCGCCGCCGGCGCGGGCCTCCCGCAGGCGCGCGGCGAGCGCGGACCGGTCGAGGCCGGGCAGGACGAGGTAGCCGCCGACGTAGACGACCGGTGCGGCCCGGAGCGCCGCGGCCGGGATGTCGGCGGCGGTGAGCGTCGCGTTCGCGCCGACGGTGTGGATGAAGCGGCGGTCCTCGCCCGCCACCGGCACGACCACGGTCTTCGAGGTGCCGCAGCCCGGGGTGGTCGCGACCGCGCTCGTGTCGACGCCGGCGGCGCGGAGGGGATCGAGCACGACCGCGGCGAACGCGTCGTCGCCCACCCGGCCGCACACCGCGGCGGCGACGCCGAGCCGCCGGAGCGCGGTCGCGGTGTTCGCGGCGCAGCCCCCCGGCTGGACGAGGAAGTCACCGGTGGCGACGAGCTCGCCGGCGGCCGGCAGCCGCTCGAGCGGCGGGACGACGATGTCGGCGACGAGGATGCCGACGCAGAGGACGGGGGCCGCGGCGGCCGTCACTCCGCGACGACCGTCGCGCGCCGGATGCGGGGATCCGTGAACACGTCGAGGTCGTCCCGGCTCGTGGTCGAGAACTCGGTCACGATCGCGCCCTCGTCGCCCGCCTGGAACCAGTGCAGCGTGTTCGGCGGGATCGTGTGCTGGTCGCCCGGCCGCAGCACGACCTCGTGCCAGACCGTGAGCGCGGCGCGGTCCTCGGCGCCGACGCGCGCGGCCGGGGCCGGCGTCGGCTCCCCCTCGGTGTAGAGGTACACCGTCCCCCGCCGGCAGCGGAACGTCTCCTCCTTCCCAGGCGTGCCCGCGAAGGGCGGGTGACGGTGCTCGGGGCAGGTCTGGCGCGGGAAGAGGACGAGCTCCTTCGCGCAGACGCGGTCGGTGTTGACGTAGACGAGGAGCTCGAGCCCGACCTCGTCCAGGCGCGACAGCCCGAAGTCCGCGACCTCGATCGCCTCCCGCTCGGCCGGTCTCAGCACGACCCCGGCGGCCGCCAGGATGTCCGCCGCACGCCGGCGGGCCGCCGCGACCTCCGCCCGGGTGAGCATCGGGGCCGATGCTAGCGGGTGCCGAGCTCGAGCTCCTCGACGGCGTCGCGGCTGATCCGCCACGCGCGCAGCTCGTCGAGCGCGACCCCGTAGATCAGGAACGTCCGCCCGCCCCAGAGCCCGGAGCGCTCCTGGTCGGTGCGGGAGGGGACCGGACGGGTCTCCGGGTGCGAGTGGAACACGGCGAGCTCGTAGCCCTCGTCCTCGAGGAACCAGACCTCCGGGTCGATCTCGAGCTCGTACCGGTACGGGGAGGCGAGCCGGTTGCGGCCGCGGACGTAGCGCTCGGCGACGCCGTCGCGGAGGACGACGAGCCCGCAGCACTCGTTCGGCGCCTCCTCGCGCGCGTGCGCGACGAGCTCCGCCCGCACCGGCTCCGGCACTACCACCAGAGCGACCGCTCCATCGACCGCTCGACGTCCTCGGCCGTCCAGAACGGCGCCGAGACGTACTTCCAGCCGCCGTCGGCGAGCACGCAGACGACGGTCGACCCCTCCGGCAGCTCCGCCGCCACCCGCCGCGCGACGTGGACGACCGCGCCGGCGGAGACCCCGGCGAAGATCCCCTCCCGGTCGAGCAGCGCGCGCACGCCCGCGACCGACTCCGCGTTCGAGACGAGCAGCTTGCGGTCGAGCTTCGAGACGTCGAGGATCGGGGGGACGTAGCCCTCCTCGAGCGAGCGCAGGCCCATCACCGGGTCGCCGGGGAGCGGCTCGGCGGCGACGACGAGCGCGTGCGGGAACGCCTCCCGCACCCGCGCGCCGGTGCCCATGAGCGTGCCGCCGGTCCCGAGCCCGGCGACGAGCGCGTCGACGCGCCGCAGGTCGCGGACGATCTCGTCGCCGGTGCCCTCGTAGTGGGCGCGCGGGTTCGCCTCGTTCCCGTACTGGAAGAGCATGACGTAGCGGTCGTCGGCCGCGGCCAGCTCCTGGGCGAGCCGGACGGCGCCGTTCGAGCCCTGCTCGGCCGGGGAGTCGACGATCGTCGCCCCGTAGAGGCCGAGCAGCAGCCGCCGCTCGGGCGTTGCGTTCTCGGGCAGCACGCAGGTCAGCTTGAGGCCGCGGAGCTTCGCGACGAGCGCGAGGGAGATCCCGGTGTTGCCGGAGGTCGGCTCGAGCAGCTCCTGGCCGTCCTCGAGCCGCGCCGCGTCGACCATCGCGAGCGCGACCCGGTCCTTGATCGAGCCGCTCGGGTTCTGGCCCTCGAGCTTCGCGTAGATCGTGCGCCCGGACGGCGAGAGCCGCGGGAGCGCGACGAGCGGGGTGTTGCCGATGAGGTCGAGGAGGGAGTCTGCGATCACGGCGAGACGGTGCCAGAGCTCGTCCGCTGGCACCCGGCCCGTCAGCCGCCGGCCATCGCCGGGAGGAGGACGACGGTCGCGTCCTCGCGGATCGGGGCGTCGAGGCCGCCGCTCGTCCGCACGTCCTCGCCGTCGACGTAGACGTTCACGTAGGGGCGGATCTCGGCGCCGTCGTAGACCTTCTCGCCGAGCCGGGGCAGCCGGGTGGTCAGGTCCTCGAGCAGCTCGCGGACCGTCTGCCCGGAGGCCTCGACCTCGCGCGCGCCGCCCGCCTCGTCGCGGAGGACCGGTGGGACGCGGACGACGCTCACCGGGCGCAGAACTCGACGTAGTCGACGTACTCGGTGATCGTCGGGTGCTCGCCGCAGACCGGGCAGCTCGGGTTGCGCCTGATCCGCATCTCGTCGAACTCGCCGGCCAGCGCGTCGAAGAGCAGCAGCCGGCCGACCAGCGGCTCGCCGATCCCGAGCGCGAGCTTCAGCGCCTCGTTCGTCTGCAGGGTGCCGACCACTCCGGGGAGCACGCCGAGGACGCCGCCCTCGGCGCACGAGGGTGCGAGCTCCGGCGGCGGCGGCGCGGGGTAGAGGCAGCGGTAGCAGGGCCCGTCCCCCGCCTTGAACACGCTCACCTGCCCCTCGAACCGGTAGATCGACCCGTACACGAGCGGGATCCCGCGCCACACGCAGGCGTCGTTGACGAGGTAGCGCGTGGGGAAGTTGTCGGTGCCGTCGACCACGACCTGCCAGCCGTCGTCGAGGATGCGGTCGATGTTCTCGGAGGTGAGCCGCTCGCGGTAGGTCGTCACCTTCACGTCGGGGTTCAGCGCCTCGATCGTGCGCTTGGCGCTGTCGACCTTCGGGGTGCCGAGCGTGTCGAGCGAGTGGGCGATCTGGCGCTGCAGGTTCGTCTCGTCGACGATGTCGGCGTCGATGATCCCGATGTGGCCGACGCCGGCGGCGGCGAGGTAGAGGGAGGCGGGCGAGCCGAGCCCGCCGGCGCCGATCAGGAGGATCCTCGACTCGAGCAGCCTGATCTGCCCCTCCTCGCCGATCTCCGGGATCAGCAGGTGGCGCGAGTAGCGCGTGCGCTTCTCCGGCGAGAGCGTCGTCGGGACCTGCACCTCGCGGCCGTTCCGCTTCCAGTCGGTGAAGCCGCCCGCGAGCGAGACGGCGCGCTCGTAGCCGAGCTCCGCGAGCGTCTTCGCGGCGAAGGCGGAGCGCTCGCCCGAGGCGCAGTAGAGGACGACCGGAGTCGAGCGGTCCGGGACGCGGCTCTCGATCCGCGACTCGAGGCTGCCGCGCGGGATGTGGATCGCCCCCGGGATGTGCCCCTCGTCCCACTCGTCGTGGCGGCGGACGTCGACCCAGACCGCCCCCTCGAGGGCGGTCGCCTCGCGCGCGTCCACCTCCACGACCTCCTGCTTGACCCGCTGGAGGAGCTCCCGGTACGTCGCCATTGCTTCAAAAAGGATAGTAGCGGGAGCCCGGTCGGCGCCAGCGGTGTTCCGGCTAGCGTGGAGTTGCCGTGTCCGGGCGCCTCCCGATCGTGCTGACCGTCGCCGCCGTCGCGCTCGCCGCCGCCGGCGGGGTGGTCGGGATCACGCTCGCGACCAGGGACGACCCGCCCGGGCTGCGGGCGCAGCCGGGCAGGCCGCCGATCCCGGCGAGCCTGCCGGGGCCGGTCGGCGCCGCGGTCGAGCGGGCGTTCGCGCACTGGCCGCACGGGAGTATCACCGCGCTCGAGGGGCTCGCCCGCGCGTACCCGCGGAGCCCCGAGGCGCAGCTCTACGTCGGCATCGGCCTCCTCTGGGCCGGCTACACGCGCGAGGCGGCGCAGGCGTTCGAGCAGGTGAAGCGCAAGGGGGTCGGCTACGACACCCGCTGGGAGCTCGCCGCCGACAACCTGCTCCACCCCGAGTACTTCACGAACGACCCGGTGTTCACCCCGACGCGGCCGAACGCCCTGCTCGAGGAGGGGTCGCGGCTGCAGGCCGAGGGCCACCAGCACTCGGCGGAGCGGCTCTACGAGCGCGCCGCCCGCGCCCACCCGAACGACCCCGAGGCGCAGGTCGCGGCCGCCGTCGGGCTCTTCGACAAGGACGACCTCACCCCGGCGTTCGCGCGGCTCGGCCCGCTCGCGCGGCGGTTCCCGCGCAGCCAGGTCGTCCGCTTCTACCTCGGCCTCCTGCTCGCGTGGACCGGCCAGCGTGGTCCGGCGGTGGCGGAGTTCGAGCGGGCGATCGCGCTCGGCCCGACGACACCGCTCGGGCAGGACGCGCGGCAGTTCGTCGAGCGCGTGGGCGCGGCTGGGACCGCCGGCGCGAAGAAATGAGCCGGGCGGCCTATGCGTCCGTCCGGGATCCCTGCAACAGTTCCGCATCTTGCGCGACGGGGAGGCGGGGCCGCTGTTCGACGAGGCCGACGACGAGGAGCTCGAGCTCGGGGCGGAGGACGGGCCGCTCGAGCTCGACGACGACGCGGCGCTCCACCCGCTCGCCGCGCACCCGCTCGAGGCCTCCGCCCTCGACGAGCACGACCCGGCCGACCTCGAGGTCTCGACCGACGCGCTCCAGCTCTTCCTGAAGGACATCGGCCGCGTCGACCTCCTGACGGCGGCGCAGGAGGTCGAGCTCGCGAAGCGGATCGAGCGCGGCGACCACCGGGCGAAGCAGGAGATGGTCGAGGCGAACCTGCGGCTCGTCGTCTCGATCGCGAAGCGCTACCGCAACCAAGGGCTCCCGTTCCTCGACCTGATCCAGGAGGGGACGATCGGGCTCGTGCGGGCGGCGGAGAAGTTCGACTACCGCAAGGGCTTCAAGTTCTCCACCTACGCGACCTGGTGGATCCGCCAGGCGGTCGCGCGTGCGCTCGCCGACAAGGGCCGCACGATCCGGATGCCGGTGCACGTCGTCGAGAAGCTGAACCGGATCCTGCGCGCCGAGCGGAAGCTGCGGGCGGAGCGCGGGAGGGAGCCGACGGCGGCCGAGATCGCGCACGAGCTCGAGCTGACCGTCGAGGAGGTCGAGCAGATCCGCCGGAGCGCCCAGCTCCCGGTCTCGCTCGAGAAGCCGGTCGGCGACGACGAGGACTCGGAGTTCGGGCACTTCATCGAGGACGAGTCCGAGCCGCTGCCCGACGAGAAGGCGGCGGTCGCGCTGCGCAACGAGACGCTCGCGCGGGCGCTGCGGATGCTCGCCGAGCGCGAGCGGCTCGTGCTCGAGATGCGCTTCGGGCTGAACGGCAGGCCGCCCCTCACCCTCGACGAGGTGGGCCGCGCGTTCAACGTCACCCGCGAGCGGGTCCGCCAGATCGAGAGCCAGTCGCTGAAGAAGCTGCGCGCGCTCGCCGAGGCGCAGACGCTCCGCGACGTCGCCGCGTAGCGGGGCGCCGGGAGCCGCCGGAGCGGCCCCCGGCGCGGCGCCTCAGGCGGCCTGGAGCCCGCGCTGCCCGGACGCGAGCGCCTCGAAGTTCTCCCAGAGGCGGGGCACGCCGGCCTTCTCGCGCACGCGGCGCGCCGCCGGCCCGACCCGGTCCCAGGCGCCCACCACCCAGAGCCAGTCGTAGACGAGGTCGCGGTCGAGCAGGCCGTTCTTGACGAGCGTGCCGACGGTCTCGTGGAAGAAGAGGACCGTCTGCACGTGCCGGTCGCTCGCCTCGGCCGTGTCCGGGTCGAAGTCGTCGGCGTAGATCGTCCGCGCCGCCTCGGGCAGGCCGATCATCGCCCCCCACTGCGCGAGCGCCACCATCAGCGTGCCGTCGTCGCGCGTGCCGGCCATCGCTCCTCCTTTGTCGCGGTCGGGGCGAGTCTCCCCCCGCCGGCCGGTCGCTGTCAATACGCGCCGCCGCCGGGCGGCGGGCCTCCGCCCGCTGCGCCCACCCCGCGCACCCCTCTTTCGTCAACAGATCTTGGTGTTAGAGTGAGCCCCGTGCGCGCGTCGCCCGCTCTCGACGACCTCGACGCGCTGACCGCGCTTGCCGACCCCGTCAGGCGCCGGCTGTACGAGGTCGTCTGCGACGCCCGCCGGCCGACGGGGCGCGACGAGGCCGCCGCCGCCGCCGGCCTCTCCCGCTCGCTCGCCGCCTACCATCTCGACCGGCTCGCGCGCAGCGGGCTGCTCGAGGTGAGCTACGGCCGCCCGCCGGGCCGCGGCGGCCCCGGCGCCGGGCGCCCGGCGAAGCTCTACCGTCGCGCGAGCGCCGAGTTCGCGCTGTGCGCGCCGCCCCGCGACTACGCCCTCCTCGCCGAGATCCTCCTGCGCGCCGACCGCGACGACGTGCGGCGGTCGGCGCGGGCGGTCGGCCGCGAGATCGGCCGCCAGTCGGGCTCGCTGCGCGAGGCGCTCCGCTCGCGCGGCTACGAGCCGTTCGCCGACGGCGGCGCCATCCGGCTCGGCAACTGCCCGTTCCACGCGCTCGTTGCCGAGCACCGGGACGCGGTCTGCAACCTCAACCTCGCGCTCGTCCAGGGCATCCTCGCCGGGCTCGGCGCCGCGGGCCGGAAGGCGGTGCTCGACCCCGGCGGCGCCGGCTGCTGCGTCGCCGTTCGTTAGGCTCGCCGCGTGGCCGACGCCTGGTTCGACGAGCTCGCCGAGTTCCTGCGGATCCCGTCGATCAGCGCCGACCCCGCGCACGCGCCGGACGTCCGCGCCGCCGCCGAGTGGGTGTGCGACCTCATCCGCGGCGCCGGCGGCGAGGCCGCCCTCGAAGACTGGGACGGCCAGCCGCTCGCGGTCGGGGAGATCCGCGCGAGCGGCGGTGGCGCCGCGCCGACCGTCCTCTGCTACGGGCACGTCGACGTCCAGCCGCCCGATCCGCTCGAGCGCTGGGAGAGCCCGCCGTTCGAGCCGGAGCTCCGCGACGGCTACCTCTACGCGCGCGGCGCCGTCGACGACAAGGGCCAGCTCTACATGCTGCTCGCGGCCGCGCGCGAGCTCGCCCGCGCCGGCGAGCTGCCGGTGAACGTGCGCTTCGCCTGCGACGGCGAGGAGGAGACCGGCGGCCACTCGATCGTCGAGTTCCTCGCCGCCGACGAGCGCGGCGCCGACGCGGCCGTCATCTTCGACTCGGGGATGGTCCGCCCAGGCGTGCCCTCGTTCGACGTCGCGACGCGAGGGCTCGTCTACTTCCACCTCACCGTCCGCACCGGCGCGCGCGACTTGCACTCCGGCGTCTACGGCGGTGCGGCGCTGAACGCCGCGCACGCGCTCGTCGCCGCCCTCGCGGGGCTGCTCCCCCGGGCGGGCCGCCTGCCCGAGCCGCTCCGCCGCGGGCTCGTCCCTCCGACCGAGGAGGAGCTCGCCGGCTGGCGGGCGCTGCCCGCGGGCGCCGAGGAGCTCGCCCTCCAGGGCGCGCGCCCGGCCGACCCGCGCGCCGCCGAGGAGTTCTACCTGCGCACCTTCGCCGAGCCGGCGCTCGACGTGAACGGCCTCGACACCGGCTCCCCCTACCTGCAGAAGACGGTGATCCCGGTCGAGGCGGCCGCCAACCTGTCGGTCCGGCTCGCCCCCGGGCAGCGGCCCGACGAGGTCGCGGCCGAGGTCGAGCGGCTCCTGCGCGCGGCCGCCCCGGAGGGCGCCGAGGTCGAGCTCGAGCGGCTCTCGTCCTCGCCGCCCGGGCTCGTGCCGCCGGCGGCACGGGCGATCGAGCTCGGCCGGGACGCGTTCGAGCGCGTCCTCGGGCGGCGGCCGCTCCTCGTCCGCTCCGGCGGCACGCTCCCGATCGTGCCCGCCTTCGCCGACCGGGGGATCCCGGTGATCCTCACCGGCTTCGGCCTCCCCGACTCGCAGGTCCACGCGCCGAACGAGCGGCTCACCGCCGAGTACGTGCCGCTCGGGATCGCAGCCGCCCGCGCGCTCTTCCGCGAGCTGGCTGCGATCTGACGCATCCCGAGCGGCGCCTCGGGGCGCGCTCGCCCTGCGGCGCGGGCTACGTCTCCGGCACCGGGCCCGGCTCGTGGTCGCCGACGTGCGCGGCGGGCGTCGCCTCGACCTGCGCGAGCGTCGAGCCGCGCGGGGCGCGCACGCGGACGGTGATCCGGTCGCCGGCGACGAGCTGCGAGGGGTCGATCACCGTCGGGACCCGGCCCTTCCAGAGCAGGAAGATCGTGCCGCCGTCGTAGGTGAAGGTCTGGTCGAGCTGCTGGCCAAGCATCGCCTGGAGGGCCCGCCAGTTGCCGCTCGTCACGTGCAGGGCGAGGTGCCCGCCGCTCTGCGGCCCGCCGACGGTGCCGACGAAGAGCCAGAGCGGCCGACCGCCCGCGCCGGGCGTGCCGCGGTCGGCGACGACCGACGCCGGGGTGCTCTCGATCTGCTGCAGCGACGCGCCGCGCGGCGCGCGGACCCGCACCGTCACCGCGTCGCCCTGCTGCAGGTCGGACGTCGTGCCGACGTGCGGGACGCCGTGCTGCCAGATCAGGACCTCGGTGCCGGGCCCGAGCGCGAGCACCTGGTCCTGGCTCGAGCCGAGGAGCGCGCGGAGCGCCGCCTCGTTGCCCGACTCGACCTGCAGCGAGACGCTCGTCGCATTCGCTCCCGGGGCGGCCAGGAGCTCGCCGCCGAACACGTAGAGGCGGCCCTTGCCGCCCTCGGCGGCTGCGCCGGCGGCGAGGACGGCCGCGGCGGCGAGGCCCGCGAGGGCGAGGAGACGGAGCTTCATCGTCGACCTCCTTCGGGTGGGTTCACGCCCCTCGTTGTGCCCGCGGCGGGTGAGCGATCCGTGGGCGTAGCGTCAAGCGTGGGCAAAATCCGCGGTGGCCACGGGGGCGGGTTGTGCACCCAGCGGCCGGCCACCATCGTCGCCTCCACCCGGGCGTCCAGGTCGTCCCAGGGGTCGCGGTCGAGCACGACGAGGTCGGCCGCGTAGCCGGGGAGGAGCTTGCCGCGCCGCCGCTCCTCGCCGGCGAGGACGGCGGGCGCGACGCACGTCGCCTCGAACGCCTCCCGCACGGTCAGCGCCTGCTCCGGGTGCCAGTCGCGCCGCACCGCCGCGCGGACGCCGGCGAGCGGATCGAGCTCCTCGACCGGCGCGTCCGACCCGTTCGCGACGAGCGCGCCGGCCTCGAGCAGGGAGCGGTAGGCGTAGGCGCCGTCCGTCAGGCCGGGCCACCAGCGCTCCGCGAGCTCCCGGTCGGACGGGGCGTGCGAGAACTGCACCGAGGCCGCGACCCCGAGCGCGGCGAAGCGTCCCACGTCGTCGGCGGCGAGGAGCTGGGCGTGCTCGATCCGCTGGCGGAGGCCGAGCGGCGCCCACGCGGCGCGCGTCGCCTCGAAGGCGTCGAGGGCCTCGCGGTTCGCACGGTCGCCGATCGCGTGCACCGCCACCGGGAAGCCGGCCTCCGCCGCCGAGCGGACGATCCGCTCGAGCTCCTCCCGCGTCGTCAGCCGCATCCCGCGCCCGTCGAGCATGAGCGCCGTCCGGGAGCCGAGCGTCCCGTCCGCGAACACCTTCAGGTAGCCGAGCCGCAGGAGGGGGGAGCCGAAGCCGGAGCGGATCCCGAGCGCGCGGAGCTCGCCGACCCGGTCGGCGGGGAGCGACTGCCACACCCGTACGGTCAGCGTCCCCGCCTGCTCGAGTCGCTGCCAGAGCCGGAGCGCGCCGACGCGCCCGTCCTTGTCGTGCACCGCCGTCACCCCGCGCGCCGCGGCGAGCGCGAGCCCGCGCCGCATCGCCTCGAGGTACTCCTCCTCGGAGGCGACGAGGTGCCGCTCGTGGAAGCGCCACGCGTCCTCCTCCCGCAGCAGGCCGTCGCCGTGGGCGCCGGCGCGCTCGAGCGCGGCGGTGTTGACCCAGAGCGTGTGGCCGTCCTTCGCCCACAGCGCGGCCGGCGTGTCGCCGGTGACGGCGTCGAGCTGCGCGCGCGTCGGCTCGAAGCCGCGCCAGCCGCGGCCGCGGATCCAGCCACCCGCCGGCGGCTCGTGGGCGCGGACGCGCTCGAGCGCCTCCTCGAGCCCGCAGCCGCCGAGGTCGAGCTCGGCCTGCGCCAGAGCCCAGCTCGGGAAGTGGACGTGCGCGTCGCTGAAGCCGGGGAGCACGACGCGCCCGCCGAGGTCGACCACCTCGGGCGAGGCGAGCGCGGTCTCGTGGGCGGCGACGCCGCCGGCGATCCGGTCGCCCGCGATCGCGAGCGCGCGCTGGGTCGGCACCAGCGGGTCGAGCGTGCGGATGAGCCCGTTCTCCAGGATCACGCTCCGCGAGAATCTACGCCGTGACCGAGCTCCTCTCGCCCGAGCAGCGTGAGATCCGCGAGCTCGTCCGCACGCTCGCGCGGGAGCGGATCGCTCCCCGCGCGGCGGAGATCGACAAGTCGGCGGCGTTTCCCTGGGACGTCGTCGAGCTCTACCGCGAGAACGGCATCTTCGGCCTGCTGTTCGACGAGGAGTACGGCGGCCTCGGGGCGAGCGCGCTGATGACCCTCGTCGCGATCGAGGAGGTCGCGAAGGTGTGCGCGACGAGCGCGCTGATCATCGCCGTGCAGGAGCTCGGCGCGCTCGGGATCAAGCTCGCCGGCAGCGCCGAGCAGAAGCGGCGGTTCCTGCCGAAGCTCGCGTCGGGCGAGTGGCTCGCCGCCTACGCGCTGACCGAGCCCGGCTCCGGCTCCGACAGCGCCGCGATGCGGAGCGTCGCGCGCCGCGAGGGCGACGAGTACGTGCTGAACGGCGGCAAGCGCTTCATCACGAACGCGGGGGTGGCGCACCTGTACGTGTGCTTCGCGAAGACCGACCCGTCGGCGGGGCACGAGGGGATCAGCGCCTTCGTGGTCGAGGCGGACGCGCCCGGGTTCTCGGTCGGCCGGATCGAGCCGAAGATGGGGATCAAGGGCTCGACGACGGGCGAGCTCTTCTTCGACGAGTGCCGCGTCCCGGCCGGAAACCGGCTCGGCGAGGAGGGCGAGGGGTTCGCGCTCGCGATGCGCGTCCTCGACCGCTCGCGGCCCGGGATCGCCGCGCAAGGGCTCGGCCTCGCGGAGGGAGCGACCGACTACGCGCTCGCGTACGCGAAGGCGCGGGAGACGTTCGGGCAGCCGATCGCGCGGCACGAGCTGGTCGCCGCGATGCTCGCCGACATGGCGACGAAGTGCGAGGCGGCGCGCGGCCTCCTCTACCGCTGCGGCGCGCTGATCGACAGCGGCGCGGAGGGAGGCGAGCTGACGAAGCTCTCGGCGATGACGAAGCTCTTCTGCACCGACGTCGCGATGGAGGTGACGACGACCGCGGTCCAGGTCCTCGGCGGCTACGGGTACATCCAGGAGCACCCGGTCGAGCGGATGATGCGCGACGCGAAGATCACGCAGATCTACGAGGGGACGAACGAGATCCAGCGGCTCGTGATCGCGCGCGAGCTCGTCCGCGGCGGGTGAGCCGGGTCGAGCTCACGAACGCCGATCGCGTCCTCTTCCCGGAGGACGGGATCACGAAGGGCGACCTGTTCGCCTACTACGCGGCGGTGGCGCCGGTGCTCGTGCCGCACCTGCGCGACCGGCCGTTCACGATGAAGCGCTGGCGCGAGGGGCTCGCCGGCGGCAGCTTCTTCCAGAAGCAGGCGCCGAAGGGGATGCCCGCGTGGATCCCGACGCGCCGCTTCCGCACCTGGCCGCGCGAGGGCGGGACGCGGATGGTCGACTTCCCGCTCGTCAACTCCGCCGACGCGCTCCTCTGGATGGTGCAGATGCACTGCATCGACATGAACACGTGGTACTCGCGCGTCGACCGGCCCGACCGGCCGGACTTCGTCGTCTTCGACCTCGACCCGCCCGAGGGCGCCTTCGCCCTCTGCGTGACGGTCGCGCGCCTCGTCCGGGAGGCGCTCGAGCGGCTCGGGCTCGACTCCTACCCGAAGACGAGCGGGGCGGACGGGATCCACGTCTTCGTCCCGATCGCTCGGCGGCACGGCTACGACGAGACGTACGCCTTCGCCGAGCTCGTCGCGCGGCGGCTGGAGGCGGAGCACCCGGGCACGGTCACGACGGAGTGGCTGAAGCGCAAGCGCTCCGGCGTGCTCGTCGACTTCCGCCAGAACGGCTGGGGCAAGACGATCGCCTCCGTCTACTCGGTGCGGCCGAGGCCCGGCGCGCCCGTCTCCACGCCGCTCCGCTGGGCGGAGCTGACCGAGGAGGTCCGTCCGCGCGACTTCACCATGCGCGTCGTCCTGCGGCGGCTCGAGCGGGAAGGGGACCTCTTCGAGCCGGTGCTGCACGGCCGCCAGCGGCTCGCGCGCGCCCTCGCCGAGGCTCGCCGGCTTGAGTTTCGCCGGCGGATGTGATTGGCTCCGGCGCGGGGGCATCGAGCGAGGAGGGGACACAGTGAGGAGAGCAGCGTACGGCGCGCTCGCAGCAGGGGCTGCGCTCGCGCTCGCGGCCGGGCTCGGCCTGGCCGCACGAGGAGCGCCGACCGCGCAGACGTTCAGGGTGGACGTGGACGGGCACAACGCGGCGGCGAACGAGGCGTTCCTCGCCTACTTCCCGCGTACGGTCACCGTCCACCCGGGCGACACGGTCGTCTTCCACAACCAGGGGAACGGCGAGCCGCACACGGCGACGCTCGGGACGCTCGTCGACGGCGCGGTCTCCGCGTACGACGCGCTGACGCCCGCGCAGAAGCAGGCGTCCAACCCGCCGAAGGCCTTCCAGGCGGTCGACGCGGCGCTGCCGCAGCTCCTGCCGCAGGGCCCCGGCGACGCGGTCCAGTCGGCGGCGAACCCGTGCTACGTCCGAAGCGGCGGCCCCGGCACGGCGCTCTGCCCGAGGAGCCAGCACGAGCAGCCGGCCTTCGACGGCGTGCAGACGTTCTACAACTCGGGCTGGCTCGACTCGAAGGCGACGTGGAGCGTCCACCTCTCGCCCTCGACCGCGCCGGGCACGTACCGGTTCATGTGCCTGCTGCACCGCGAGTCGATGTCGGGCCGGATCGTCGTCGTCCCGTCGGGGACGGCGGTGCAGAGCCCGAGCGCGCAGTACGCGGCCGGGCAGCGGCAGCTCGCCGCCGTCGAGGCGAAGCTGCAGCCGGCGGCAGCCGCGCTGAAGCTCGGCCAGCCGCCGGTGCCGGGGCTCAAGCTCCCGGCGAGGAACGCGGTGCTCGCCGGCTCGGGCAGCCCGAGCGTGCCGGAGGCCGAGATCACGCAGTTCGGGCCGCGGGTCGTCCACGTCCCGGTCGGCGGCTCCGTCACCTGGTTCGTGATCGGCCCGCACACGATCAGCTTCGGGACCGACAAGACGAACGACGACATCCGTGCGGTCGCGCCCGACGGGACCGTCCACCTGAACGGGCCGGCGCTCGCTCCGGCCGGCACGGCCGGCGAGCCGCCGCCCACGGGTCCGCCGACGAGCGGCTCGCCGAACGCGCCGCCGAGGTTCAAGACGGTCGCGTCGGCGACGTGGAACGGGCGGGGGCACCTGAGCAGCGGCATCTTCCTGAACTCGTTCGGGCCGCCGGTGATCGAGGGCTTCAGGGTCACGTTCACGCGGGCGGGGAGGTACAGCTACCTCTGCACGGTCCACGACGGGATGAAGGGCGAGGTCGACGTCGGCTAGGCGCGCAGCGCTCGCGGCGGGCGCCGCCGCGGCGCTCCTCGCCGCCGGATGCGGCGGCCACGCGGCCCCGAGCCCGCCGGCGCCGGCGGGCCCGGGGCTCCGCGGCCTCCTGCCGACGCCGCTTCCGCGCGTCCCGCGGTTCACGCTCACCGACACGGACGGCCGGCCGTTCGCCTTCGCCGCGCACGCCCGCGGCAAGCTGACCTACCTCTACTTCGGCTACACCCGCTGCCCGAACGCCTGCCCGGCGACGATGGAGGAGCTCACCTACGCCCTGAGGCGGCAGCCGGCGTCCGTGCGGCGGCGGGTCGAGGTGGTCTTCGTCACCGTCGACCCGCGCCACGACACGCGGCCGGTGCTCCGCGCCTGGCTCGACCACTTCTCGCGCTCGTTCGTGGGGCTGACCGGGAGCGAGGCGCAGGTCGTCGCCGCCGAGCGCGCAGCCGGCGTGCCGGTGGTGCCGGGGAGCTACACGCGCCACTCGAGCTTCGTGCTGCCCTACAGCCCGGACGGACGCGCGCACGCGATCTACACGCAGGGCTTCACGCCCGACGACTACGCGCACGACCTGCCGCTCCTTTTGCGCTACTAGCGGACGCGGGCCGGCCGCTCCCCCGCCGCGCGGGCGGGGGAGCGGCCGGCTGCCGCGCCGTGCCCGAGGGCTCTACGGGAACGTCGGGGTGGTCACCCCGACGAAGGTGTTCGGCGGCGGCCCGGTGGTGTCGGTCACGGGCCCGGTCGTCCAGATGCCGTAGGTGTCGAACGCGATCCGGTTCCCCTCGATCGTGATCGCGATCGGCGAGGACTTGGTCGCGACGACCACGCCCGTCGTCTGCGCGTCGACGCTCGGGGCGAAGTCGTCGTCGCCGTCGAGGTTGTTCGTCCCGATGGTGTTGTCGCGGATCGTGTTCCCGTTCAGGTTCTCGCCCGGGCCGTGGGCGTGCACGGTCACGCCGGCGAGCCCGTTGCCCGAGAGCGTGTTGTGCCGGACGATGTTGTCGTCGACCGCGCCGCCCGGCGCGCCGGTCGCGAGCAGCACGCCGCCTCCCTGGCCGAGGACGCCGTTGTCGAGGCTCGTGTTCTCCTCGACCGTGTTGTCGAACACCCCGCCGAGCGTCGGCGACACCGGCGACCAGACGCCGTTCGAGAGCGTCCCGGCGTGGTGGCCGGCGAGCGTGATCCCGCAGTCCTCGGCGTTCGAGAACGTCTCGTTGTTCGAGATCTCGTTCCCGTCCGTCGGCCCGTTCTCGTCGGTGAGCAGGATGCCGCCGCTGTTGCCGGTCACCCAGTTGCCGTCGACGGTCGAGTCGTCGGCCGAGAGCAGGTGGATCCCCTCGCCGCAGTCGCCGGGGATGTTCCCGGGCGCCTGGTTGCACTCCGCGTAGGGGCTCGAGCTCGTCAGCGCGCCGGTCGGGTTGCCCCGGTCGTTGTCGGCGACGACGTTGTCGCGGATCGTGACGTCGCGGACCGTCGTGCCCGGGTTGCCGGGGAGCGCGCCGACGAGGATCCCCTCGCCGGTGGCGTAGGCGACGGTCAGTCCTTCGACCGTGCTGCCCGACGCGAGCACCTGCACGCCGTTGTCCTTGCCGAGCGCGTCGATCGTCGGGTCGCCGATCCCCTCGAGCGTCAGCGGCTTCCCCGCCGGGATGACGACGTCCTCTGTGTAGACGCCGGGGCAGACGACGATCGTGTCGTTCGGCGAGGCCGCGGCGACCGCCGCGCCGATCGTCGTGTACGCGGCGCTCGCGCAGCCGTGCAGCCCGCCGGGGACCGGCGGGTGCGGGGGGGCTGGCAGCGGTCCGGGGCCGAGGTCGAGGTCCGGCGGTACCCCCGGGCCGGCGAGCCCGCTCCCGGAGGTGTTCGACACGTACAGGACCTGTCCCGCGCCGGGCGGCCCGGGGTCGGCAAGGCCGGAGCCGATCCAGACCGCCACCACCGTCGCGACGAGGCCCGCGGCGGCGGCGGCGGTGACGACACGCACGCTCACGCGCATCGCAACCACTCCTTTCGCGTCGTTTGTCCGCACCGGCGCCTGCCGGCCGGTACCGTCCGTCGGAGCCGCTTCGGGTCGGGTGCGCCCGCGGGCAGGCACGCCGCGGCGGGCCGGCCCACCGCGGCGGCGGACCGTGACAGGGGCGCCGCCCACCCGAAGCTCACGGTGCCCGCGATGCTAGGCGAGGCGCGTGTTCAGCGTCCGTTAAGCGCGCGCGGGTCGCCCCGGCTCGGCGAGGGCTCGCGCCCGGCCTGCGCCGCCGCTTTGCGCGAGCGCTTCGCGGCCTGGTAGGCGAGCAGCGCCTCCGGCGAGTCGACGTCGCCGAGGCAGGGGAACGACGGTGCGAGCGGCTCCGCGAGCCCGACGCCGAGCCGGCGGGCGAGCACCGCGCCGAGCGCCGCCACCTTCAGCGGGCCGAAGCCGGGCAGGGCGCCGATCCGCCGCCGCAGGTCGTCGGCGTCGGCCGCCTCGCGCCAGAGCCGCGACGCGTCGCCGCCGTACTCCTCGGCCACGACGGCCGCGAGCTCGCGCACGCGTCGCGCCATCGCGCCCGGGAACCGGTGGAGCGCGGGCTTCTCGCGGAAGGCCGGCTCGAGGTCGAGCGCCGCGAGCCGGCGCGGATCGAGCGTGCCGACGCGCTCGCGCAGCGCGTACGGGCCCGCGAACGCCTTCTGCACCGGCACCTGCTGGTCGATCGCGAAGCCGACGAGGAGCGCGAACGGGTCGTTGGCGAGGAGGGCGCAGGCGGCCGGGTCGTCGGTGAACCAGAGCGGCTCCGCCACGGGGCCGATAGTACCCTGGGCGGGTGCGTCGGATCGACCCGCTCGCCGCCTTCTCGCCGCCGACGAAGGCGTGGTTCGAGCGGACCTTCGCCGCCCCGACGCCGGCGCAGCGCCTCGGCTGGCCCGCGATCGCGAGCGGCGAGCACGTCCTGATCCAGGCGCCGACCGGCTCGGGCAAGACGCTGGCCGCGTTCCTCTTCGCGATCGACCGCCTCGCCGCCCGGCCGGGCGCGGGCCTGCGCGTGCTCTACGTCTCGCCGCTGAAGGCGCTGAACTACGACGTCGAGCGCAACCTCCGCGGCCCGCTCGCCGGGCTCGGGTCGGCGCTCCGCGTCGGTGTGCGCACCGGCGACACGCCCGCGAAGGAGCGGCGCGCGCTCGCCGCCGACCCGCCGGACATCCTGATCACGACCCCGGAGTCCCTCTTCCTCGTGCTCACCTCGGCCGCGCGCGAGAGCCTGCGGGACGTCGAGACGCTCGTGCTCGACGAGGTGCACGCGCTCGCCGGCACGAAGCGCGGCGCGCATCTCGCGCTCTCGGTCGAGCGGCTCGAGCGCCTCGCGCGCGCGCCGTTCCAGCGCATCGGCCTCTCTGCGACGCAGCGGCCGCTGGCGGAGATCGGCCGCTTCGTCTCCGGCGGCCGCCCGATCCGGCTCGTCGACGCGGGCATCCGCAAGCCGCTCGACCTCCAGGTCGTCGTCCCGCTCGAGGACATGCGGGAGCCGGGTGAGGGCGGCTCGATCTGGCCGTCGATCTACCCGGAGCTGCTCCGGCTCGTCGAGGCGCACCGCTCGACGATCGTGTTCGTCAACAACCGCCGCCTGGCGGAGCGGATCGCGCTGCGGCTGAACGAGCTCGCCGAGCGCGAGGTCGCGCGCGCGCACCACGGCAGCCTCGCGCGCGAGCAGCGCGTGCTCGTCGAGGAGGAGCTGAAGGCGGGCCGGGTGCCGTGCCTCGTCGCCACCTCGTCGCTCGAGCTCGGCATCGACATGGGCGCGGTCGACCTCGTCGTGCAGGTGGAGTCGCCGAAGTCGGTGGCGCGCGGGCTCCAGCGCGTCGGCCGCGCCGGGCACGAGCTGGACGCGGTGTCGAAGGGGAGGATCTTCCCGAAGTTCCGCGCCGACCTGCTCGAGGCCGCGGTGGTCGCGCGCGCGATGCGCGCGGGCGAGATCGAGGAGACGCGCATCCCGCGGAACCCGCTCGACGTGCTGGCGCAGCAGATCGTCGCGATCGCCGCCGACGAGGAGATCGCCGTCGACGACCTGCACGACCTCGTCCGCCGCTCCTACCCGTTCGCGGAGCTCTCGCGCTCGCAGCTCGAGAACGTGCTCGACATGCTCGCCGGCCGCTACCCCTCGGACGAGTTCGCGGAGCTGCGCCCGCGCATCGTGTGGGACCGGGTCGGCGGCGTGATCCGCGCCCGGGAGGGGGCTCGCCGGCTCGCGGTCGTGAACGCCGGCACGATTCCCGACCGCGGCCTCTTCGGCGTCTTCCTCGCCGACGGCGGCGGCCGGGTGGGCGAGCTCGACGAGGAGATGGTGTACGAGGCGCGCGCGGGGCAGACGTTCCTGCTCGGCGCCTCGACGTGGCGGATCGAGGAGATCACCCGCGACCGGGTCCTCGTCTCGCCCGCGCCGGGGCTGCCCGGGGCGGTGCCGTTCTGGAAGGGCGAGGGGGTCGGCCGCCCGTACGAGCTCGGCGCGAAGGTCGGCGCCGCCGCCCGGGAGCTCGCCGCGCTCGGCGACGAGGCGGCGCTCGCGCGGCTCCGCGACGAGTTCCTGCTCGACGACCGGGCCGCGCGCAACCTGCTCGCGTTCCTGCGCGACCAGGCGGACGCGACCGGCGCCGTGCCCTCCGACCGCACGATCGTCGTCGAGCGCTTCCGCGACGAGATCGGCGACTGGCGCGTCTGCCTCCTCTCCCCGTTCGGCGGCCGCGTGCACGCGCCGTGGGCGATGGCGATCGCCGCGCGGCTGCGCGCGTCGCTCGGGCTGCACGTGCAGTCCCTCTGGTCCGACGACGGCATCGCGCTCCACCTCCCCGACGCCGACGCGCCGCCTCCGACCGCCGAGCTCCTCGTCGCGCCCGACGAGGTGGAGGACCTGGTCGTCGCCGAGCTCGGCGACACCGCGCTCTTCGGCGCGCGCTTCCGCGAGAACGCCGCCCGCTCGCTCCTCCTCCCGCGCCGCCGGCCCGACCGGCGGACCCCGCTCTGGCAGCAGCGGCTGAAGGCGCAGTCGCTGCTGCAGGTCGCGCGACGCTACGCCTCGTTCCCGGTCGTGCTCGAGACCTACCGCGAGTGCCTGCAGGACGTCTTCGACCTGCCCGCGCTGCGCGCGCTGCTGACCCGGATCGAGAGGCGCGCGCTCGACGTCGTCGAGGTGGAGACCGGGACGGCCTCGCCGTTCGCCTCGTCGCTCCTCTTCGACTACGTCGCGACCTACATGTACGAGGACGACACGCCACCCGCGGAGCGCCGCGCGCAGGCGCTGTCGCTCGACCGCGAGGCGCTGCGCGAGCTGCTCGGGCAGGAGGAGCTCCGCGAGCTGCTCGACCCGGAGGCGCTCGCGACGCTCGAGCGTCAGCTCCGCGGGCAGCCGCGCACGCCGGACGAGCTCCACGACCTGCTGCGGCTGCGCGGCCACCTGTTCGCCGGCGAGTACGACCCGGCGCTCGCCGCCCCGCTCCTCCGCGAGCGGCGGGCGATCCGCATCCGCCTGGCGGGCGGGGAGGCGCTGCTCGCGGCCGAGGACGCGGGACGCTACCGCGACGCGCTCGGCGCGATGCCGCCGGGCGGGCTCCCGGAGAGCTTCCTCGCCGGCGGGCCGGACTCCCTGCGGCAGCTCGTCCTCCGCTTCGCGAAGGGGCGCGGCCCGTTCACGACCGCCGAGGCGGAGGCGCGGTTCGGGCGGGACGTCGCCGGGGTGCTCGCGGAGCTCGAGCGCGAGGAGCTCCTCGTCCGCGGCGAGCTGCGCCCCGGCGGCAGCGAGCGCGAGTGGTGCGACCCCGACGTGCTGCGGCGCCTCCGCCGCGCCTCGCTCGCCAGGCTGCGCCGGGAGGTCGAGCCGGTCGAGCAGGCCGCGCTCGCCCGCTTCGCCCCCTCCTGGCACGGCCTCGGCCGCACCGCCTCGCTCCGCGAGGCGCTCGTGCCGCTGCAGGCGCTGCCGTTGCCGGTCGCGCTCTGGGAGGCGGAGATCCTCCCCCGGCGGGTGCCGGGCTACCGGCCCGAGCAGCTCGACGCGCTCTGCGCGACCGGCGAGGTCGTCTGGGTCGGCGCCGGCCTCGACCGCGTCGCGCTCTACTTCCGCGAGGACGCGACCGCGCTCGGCCCGGTGCCGGCCGCGCCCCCGCCGGAGGGGGGAGCGCACGACGCGATCCGCGGAGCGCTCGGCCGCGGCGCGCTCCTCTGGCCGGAGCTCCTCGCCGAGACCGGGCTCGCCGGCGACGAGGCGCTCGCCGCCCTCTGGGACCTCGTCTGGGCGGGCGAGGTGACGAACGACGCGTGGACGCCGCTGCGGGCGAGCCGCCGCTCCGGCCTGCAGCGGCCGGAGCGGCGCCCCCGCCGCTTCTCCCGGACGCGAACGGCGGTGACCACCGCCACCCAGGGGCGCTGGACGCGCACGGCCGGCCTCTTCGCCGGGCCGCCCGACCGCCGCGCCCTCGCCGAGCTGCTCCTCGAGCGGCACGGCGTCGTCACCCGCGACGCGGTGCGCGCAGAGGGGATCGCCGGCGGGTACGGCGCCGTGTACGGCGAGCTGCGCGCGCTCGAGACGCTCGGGCTCTGCCGCCGCGGCTACTTCGTCGAGGGGCTCGGCGGCGCCCAGTTCGCGCTCGGCGGCGCGGTCGAGCGGCTGCGCGAGCTGCGCGAGGCGGGCGAGGAGCCGGCCGCGGTCGTGCTCGCCGCGGCCGATCCGGCCCAGCCCTACGGCGCCGCCCTGCCGTGGCCGCGGCGGGCGGGGGCACGCGCCGCGCGGGTCGCCGGCGCGCACGTCGTCTTGCTCGGCGGCGAGGCGGTGCTCTACGTCGAGCGCGGCGGCCGCTCGCTCGTCCCGCTGCGCGACCCCGCCGAGGCGTGGCTGCGTCCGGCGCTCGAGGCGCTCGTCCGTCACGTGCGCGGCGGCGGGGCGAGGCGGCTCGCGGTCGAGCGCTTCGACGGCGAGCCGGTGACCGAGAGCGACGTCCTGCCGCTGCTCGTCGAGGTGGGCTTCCTCGCCGGCCCGCGGCGCGCCGTCCTCCGCCCGTGACCGCCGCCTGCGGCATCGACGTCGGCTCGCTCCGGACCCCCGCCGACGTCGCGTGGCTCGACGGCGGACGGTTCGTCCTCGGCCGGTACGTGCCGTCGGCGGAGCGTCCGCTGCCCGACCGGCCGCCGGGCGTCGCGGAGCCGGCGTGCTTCGCGCTCGACGCGCCGCAGGGGCTGCCCGCGCGGGGCGCGACGAGCAGGGTCGCCGACCGGGAGGCGCGGACGCCGACGAGCGTGCTCCCCGAGCGCCGCGCCGAGGTCGCGGCGCTGCGCGCCTACGGGCCGCTGGTGGAGGCCGGGCTGACGATCTTCTGGGCCTGCCGCGGGCACGTGCCGCCCGTCGTCGAGACCTACCCGCGCTTCGTCGTCCGCACGCTCTGGCCGGAGCTCGCGATCCCGTCGAAGCGGAAGGAGCCGCGGCGGTACGTGGCCGAGCTCTGGCCGCGGATCCGCGCGCTCGGGTACGGCTCGCGGCCGCCCGGCACCCCCGACGAGGTCGACGCGATGCTCTGCGCGCTCGCCGCCGAGGCGTACGCGTCGCAGACGCACGTCCAGGTCGGGGTACCGGCGGTCGCCGACGAGGAGGAGGGGGTCCTCCGCGAGGGCGTGATCGTCGCCCCGACCCGGCGGGAGGCGCCGCACGCCGACGCCTTCGCCGCGATCCAGGAGGCGAGCTACCGCCGCGCCCGGCGCCTGCCGGCCGAGTCCTGGCCGCCCACCCAGGCGATGGACGCCGGCGAGCTCGGCGCGTTCCTCGACGAGCGGCGCTACTGCGTCGTCGCGACCGCGACCGACCGGGGACGCGCGCAGGCCCGGCCGGTGGGCTTCGCCGTCTGGGGCGACGCGCTGTGGCTCGCGACGGTCGCGGGGCGGCGCCTGCACAACCTCCGCCGCGAGCCGTGGGCGTCGGTCGTCGTCAGCGACGGGGAGGGCGCGGCGCACCGCGCCGTCGCGCTCGACGGCCCGGTCACGATCCACGAGCACCCGCCGGCGGCGGTGCTCGCCGCCTGGGAGGCGCGGTTCGGCTCGCGCCCTTCCTGGGCGGCGGCGTGGATCGAGCTGCGGCCGCGGCGCGTCTTCTCCCACCGGGGCGCGCCGGCGGGGGCGTGAGGGCGACGCGGGCCGGCGGGTGGCCGGACGCCGGCCGGGTCAGAGCACCCAGGGGAGGAAGCGCCGCGAGGTCCGCTCCCGGTAGCGCGCGTAGCCGGGGTAGCGCTCCGACAGCCAGAGCTCCTCGCGCCGCGACTTCAGCTCGAACACCGCGAGGAGCGCCGCGGTCGGCAGGAGGGCGAGCGGGGAGCATGCGAGCGAGACGCCGGCGCCGACGAGGAGGAGCCCGCCGTAGATCGGGTGGCGGGCGTGCCGGTAGACGCCGGTGTCGCGCAGCGCGCCCTCGTCGCGCGGACGGGGCAGGGGCGTCAGCGCCCGTCCGAGGGCGAGGGCGCCGAGCGCCGCGAGGGAGGCCCCGGCCGCCCCGAGCGCGACGCCGCCGACGAGCACCCACGGCTCGGCCGCCCCCGGCCAGCCCGGCCCGCCGGCGGCGCAGACGGCGAGGGCCGCGAGCGCCACGGTCTGGGCGGCGACCCAGCCCTCGCCTCGGCGTCCGAGCGCCGGTATCCGCGCAGACCGCACGGGCCTACGGTAGGAGACGGCGCGGCGGTCGCGTAGAAGAGGCCGTGACGCTGCGCGCTCCGCACCTCTACGAGTCGCTGCGCGCGTTCTGCCTCGCGGCGTTCGCGGTCGAGCGGGGCGCCGAGCTGCCGTTCGCGTTCGAGGAGCACCCGACGCGCGGCGGCCCGTCGCTCTACGAGTACCGCCCGCTCGTCCGCGGCTTCCTCGACGAGCAGGCGCCGTCGCTGCGGCGCCTCCCCGACGCGCGCAACGCGCTCGCCGACCTGCGCCGCGAGCCGGCGGCGGCGATCTTCGCGCGCGCCCACGCCGGCGCCGGGCAGACGGAGGACGACGCGCTCTTCCGCTCCATCCTGCTGCCGATGCTCGCCGCCGTCGCCGAGCGCTGCGGCGGGTTCGACTGGAAAGACGACGCGTTCGCCGCCGCGTACGCGGAGATCGAGGCGTCGCTGTTCGGCACCGCTCGCTCCTACGTGGCGCTCGCGCCGGCCGTCGGTGTCTCCGCCTCCGCGGCCGTCGACCTCGGCGGCGGCATCCGGCTGCGGCCGGTCGTCGCCGGCGAGGTCTCCTCGCTCTGGCCGGAGGCGCGCGGGCTGATGCCACCGGAGTTCGGGCGCGACGTCGACCGTCTGCTCGTGCTCGAGCTCGCACGCGAGCTCGAGCCGACGGCGGGCGAGCCGCCGGACGCGGCCGCCGAGCTCGCCGACGCCGTGAGCGCGCTCCGCCTGGCGACGGCCGGCGCGGTCGCAGCCGGCCCGGTCGTGTTCGAGCGGCTCGACTTCCGGCCGCTGCGGATCTCGCCGCTGCTGCCGATCGCGGCGACCCAGCCCCGGGGGGAGGCGGTGCGGCTCGACGCGCTCCGCGGCCGGCTCGCCGCCGACCTGCGCGAGCGGCTCGAGCTCGCCGACGCCGACCGCTCGCTCGCCGAGTCGCTCGACCGCTGGGAGCTCTCGCTCTTCGCGGACGAGCCGTTCCGCTCCGGTCAGCTCCGCGAGGCGCTCACGCTGCTGCTCGGCGGCGACGACGGCCCGTGGGCTGCGGCGATGCGGGCGGCGGTGCTGCTCGGGGAGACGAGCGCCGACCGCGAGGAGCTCCTCGCCGCCTTTCGCGCCGAGCGGCTGGGCCGGCTCGCGCGCGACGCCGTCCGTCGCGCCGCGGTCGAGGTGCTCCTGCACGGGAGCCGGTCGGAGCTCGCCCGGACACTCGACGAGACCCTGCTCGGGCTGCGGCCCCGGCCGGTGGTCGTGCGCGCGGCCTGAGCGCCCGCCGCCCTCGACCAGAGCGCCCGCCGCCGCCGTTCCACTCTCGTCGCGAGATCGTCACAGACACGTCACACCCGCGCCGCTACCCTCGGTGGCGTGGACGAGGCGGCGCGGGTGCTGAGGCGGCTCGAGCGGATCGAGGCGCTCGAGCGGACCCGGGGGCCGACGGCGACGATGCTCGGCGAGCTGCGCGCGCTCGTGCGGGAGGCGGAGGCGTGGGCTCGGGTCGAGGGCGACGGCCGGGCGAGCGCCGCCGCCGCGCGGCTGACGACGACCCTCGGGGGGAAGAAGGGGCTGCCCGCGAGCCGCTCGTGAAGGAAGGTGGGGCGCCGCCCCGAATGGGGGCCGGATGGCCCTCGCCCGTCTCGTGCCACGGCCGAACCTGCGCGGTACCTCCAAGAGGGAGAAGACGTCCGCGCCCCACGAGGTCGTCGCGCTCGCGAACCAAAAGGGCGGCGTCGCCAAGACGACGACGACGCTCAACCTCGGCGTCGCCCTCGCCGAGCGGGGCCTGCGCGTGCTCTGCGTCGACCTCGACCCTCAGGGGAACCTGACGATGTCGCAGGGGCTCAACCCGGACGCGATCGAGCGGTCGATGTTCGACGTGCTCGTCCACCGCCTGCCGATCGACGAGGTGATCGAGCGGCGCGAGGTCGACCTGGCGGTGTCGTCGATCGACCTCGCGGGCGCCGAGCTCGCGCTCTCGAGCCAGATCGGGCGCGAGCGCGCGCTGCAGAAGGCGCTCGAGCCTGTGCGCGACCGCTACGACTACGTCCTGATCGACACGCCGCCGTCGCTCGGCCTGCTGACGATCAACGCGTTCGTCGCCGCCACCGGCGTGATCGTCCCGGTCCAGACCGAGTACCTGTCCCTGCGCGGGCTCGTCCAGCTCGAGAACACGCTGCAGATGGTGCGCGAGAACCTCAATCCGGCCGTCGCGATCATCGGCATCCTGCCGACCATGTACGACAAACGCCTCACGCACTCGCGCGAGGCCGACGAGATCCTGCGCGAGAACTTCGGCGACATCGTCTACCAGACGAGAATCCGGAAGACGGTCCGGTACGCGGAGGCGCCCGTCAAGGGCACGTCGGTGCTCGCGTACGAGCCGTCCGGAGAGGCGGCCCAGCTCTACCGCGACCTCGCGAAGGAGGTGCTCAGTGGCACGAAAGCGCGCCAGCATGCGTGAGGGTCCGCTCGCGGAGCTCTTCCGCGCGACCGAGGCGGCGAGGCGACGGAGCGGCGGCGAGGCGCCGGCGCCCGAGGAGCCCGCCGCGGGTCCCGCGCCGGTTGCGGCCTCGCAGCTCGGGCCGGAGGAGTCGGAGCCGGACCCGCGGCCGGTGACCCGCTGGCTCGAGCCGGTCCCCGACAACCCGGCGCGGCTCGAGCGCGCGCGCGAGGGCGCCTCCTACGTGGCCGTGATCCGCGTCGTCGGGGTCGGCGGGGCGGGGCTGAACGCGCTCGACCGGATGATCGACGCGGGCATCACCCAGGTCGACTTCGTCGCCGTCAACACCGACATCCAGCAGCTCCAGATGAGCGACGCGCCGGTGAAGGTGCACATCGGCAGCGAGCTCACCGAGGGGCTCGGCTCCGGCGCCGACCCGGAGGTGGGGCGCCGCGCGGCCGAGGACGCCTACGACCAGATCAAGCGGGTGCTGCGCGGCTCGGACATGGTGTTCGTGACCGCCGGCGAGGGCGGCGGGACGGGGTCGGGCGCGGCGCCGGTGGTCGCGCGCATCGCGCGCGAGCTCGGGGCGCTCACCGTCGGGATCGTCACGACGCCGTTCAAGTTCGAGGGCAGCCGCCGGATGAAGCAGGCCGAGCAGGGGGTGGAGGAGCTGCGCGCCTCCTGCGACACGGTGATCGTGATCCCGAACGACCGGCTGCTCGAGGTGCTCGACAAGTCGACGTCGATGCTCGACGCCTTCCGCGTCGCCGACGACGTCCTGCGCCAGGGCGTGCAGGGCATCTGCGACCTGATCACGAACCCGGGCCTGATCAACCTCGACTTCGCCGACGTGCGCACGATCATGAAGGACGCGGGCTCGGCCCTGATGGGGATCGGCTACGCGACCGGCGAGAACCGCGCGCGCGAGGCGGCCGAGCGGGCGCTCCGGAGCCCGCTGATCGAGACCGAGATCGTCGCCGCGCGCGGGATCCTGCTCTCGATCGCGGGCGGCGACGACCTCTCCCTGTACGAGGTGAACGAGGCGGCGGAGGTCGTGCGCGCGGCGGCGACCGACGACACGAACATCATCTTCGGCGCGACGCTCGACGAGCGGCTCACCGGGCAGATCTGGATCACGGTGGTCGCGACCGGGCTCGGCGGCAGCCGGCGGCGCCGCGGCCCGAGCCTCGCCGCGGCCGGCGGGCGCGCCGACGCGCTCCAGCCGCCGTCGTTCCTGCGCGGCTGACCGCCGGGGGCGGGCGGCGCGCGGGCGCGAGGGCCCGTCGATACCCTTCCCGCGCATGAGAGGGGCCGTCGCCGCCGGCCATCCCGTGACGGCCGAGGTCGGCGCGCGGGTCCTGGCGGAGGGCGGCAACGCCGTCGACGCCTGCGTCGCGGCCGCCTTCGCCGCGGCGGTGGCGGAGAGTCCGCTGACCGGGCCGGGGGCCGGCGGCTTCATGCTCGTCCACCGGGCGCGCGACCGCACGACCCGGCTCGCCGACTTCTTCGTCGCGGCGCCGGGGCTCGGGTCGCGCCGCCCCCGGCGGGGGGAGATGCAGCTCGTCGACGTCGGCTTCGGCGAGACGACGACGCAGCCGTTCCGGATCGGGCCCGCCTCCTGCGCCGTCCCCGGCGCGGTGGCCGGGCTCGAGGCGGCGCACCGGGCGTTCGGCCGTCTCCCGTGGTCCGAGCTCGTCGCGCCGGCGGTGGAGCTCGCCCGCGGCGGCGTCGAGCTGACCCGGCCGCAGGCGCACCTCCACGCCCTGCTCGACCCGATCCTGCGCGCCGGCGGCGAGGGACGGCGCCTCTACAGCCGTCCCGACGGCGGACGGCTCGTCGCCGGCGACACGCTGCGCCTCCCGGAGCTCGCGGACACCCTGGCGGCGATCGCCCGCCGCGGCGCGGCCGCGCTCTACCGCGGCGCGCGGGCGCGCGCGATCGTCGCCGCCGTCCGCGAGGGCGGCGGCGAGCTGACGCTCGAGGACCTCGCTCGCTACCGGGTCGTCTGGCGGCGGCCGGTGCGGACGCGCTTCCGCGGCCACGACGTCCTCGGCAACCCGCCGCCGTCGTCGGGGGGCGTGCTGGTCGCGTACGGCCTCGCGCTCCTCGACGGGCTGCCGGACGCGGCGCCGGGCACCGCCGAGGCGATCGCGACGCTCGCGCGGGTGATGCGCGAGCAGGAGCGGGCCCGCGGGGGCAGCTTCCGCCGCGACCTCCACCGGGGCGGCCTCGCCGCGCGCCTGCTCGACCCGGCGAGCGTGCGGGCGGGGCGGCGGCGGGCCGCCGCCGGCCGCGGGCCCTCCGGCCGCGCCGCGCTCGCGCCCCTCGGCGGGACGACGCACGTCTCCGTGATCGACGGCGAGGGCGACGCCGCCTCCCTCTCCACCTCGACCGGCTCCGGCTCGGGCGTGATCGTGCCGGGCACCGGCGTCTCCCTGAACAACATGCTCGGCGAGTACGACCTCGTCGGCGGCCGGGACGTGCCGCCGGGGCGGCGCCTGACGAGCATGATGGCGCCGTCGATCGCGCTCGACGCCGCCGGGGCGCCGCGGCTCGTCGTCGGCAGCGCGGGCTCCGCGCGGCTGCGGGGCGCGGTCCTGCAGGTCGTCGTCAACGTGCTCGGGCACGGGATGGCGGTCGAGCGGGCGATCGCGGCCCCGCGCGTCCACCTCGACGAGCCGCACCTGCACTGCGAGGGCGGGCACGACGAGGCCGAGCTCGCGCGGCTCGAGCGGCTCGGCTACGACGTCGTGCGCTGGCGCCGACGGAACCTGTTCTTCGGCGGCGTCGCGGCGGTCGAGGCGCGCGGCGGCGCGCTCGCGGCCGCCGGCGACCCCCGCCGCGGCGGCGCGGGCATCGTCGTCTGGTGAAGGTCGAGATCCGCCGGGCCGAGGCGGGCGACGCCGCCGCGCTCGTCGCGCTCGCGACCGCGGTCGGCGCCGAGCCCGGAGGCTGGCTCCTCGCGGACGCGCGCTGGCGGAGCGTCGGGGAGGAGCGGCGGCTGATCCGCGCCCTGCGGCGGAACCCGGACGGCGCGCTGCTCGTCGCGGTGGCGGACGGCACGGTCGTGGGGCGGCTCTCGCTCGCGCGCGACCTCCACCCCTCGAGCGCGCACGTCGCCGACCTCGGGCTCATGGTCGCGGCCAGCCATCGCCGGCGCGGGATCGGCACCGCGCTGCTCGAGGCGGCGGAGCGCTGGGCGCGGGGCGCCGGGATCACGAAGCTCGAGCTGCACGTGTTCCCCCACAACGAGCCGGCGATCGCCCTCTACGAGAAGGCGGGCTACCTGCGCGAGGGGTACCGCCGGCGCCACTACCGCCGGCCGGACGGCGAGGAGGTCGACGCGATCCTGATGGCGAAGCTGCTCGCCGGGTAGCCGCCGGCCGCGCCGCCGCCGGCGAGGGCTCAGGGCGCGAGCGGCGTCACCTTGCCGTTGCCGTGGGCGCGCTGGCGCATCTCCTGCTCGAGCCGCATCGCCTCGAGCGCGTGCTCGAGCAGCTCGGCGAGCCGCGCGAACCGGATCCGCGGCGAGGTCAGCTCGAGCAGCTCCTGCTTGCGCTCGGCGCTGAAGTCGACGCGGCCGATCAGCTCGAAGTCGAGCTCGACCGCGTTCGGGTCGGGCGGCTCGCCCGGCGCGCCGATCGTCTCCTGCAGCCGCCGGAAGCTCTCGAGCGCCTTCGCGACGTCCGCCGGGTCGGGCGGGTCGTCCTCGTCGGCGAGCTCCTCGACGAACGCGGTCGCGAACGGTCGGTCGTGCTCGACCTCGAGGATGCGGAAGCGGTCGCCGCCCTCGACGACGACGTGCATGCGCCCGTCGGGGAGCACCTGCAGCACCTCGTCCACGGCGGCGCGCGTGCCGACGTGGTGGATGTCCCCGCTCGGCTTGAGCTGGACGATCCCGAACTCCTCGCCGGTCTCGATGCACTCGCCGACCAGCTCGAGGTAGCGCGGCTCGAAGACGGTGAGCGGGATCCGCTCGGTGGGGACGAGGACGAGCTCGAGCGGGAAGAGGCCGATCATGGGCACGGCCGAAGCCTACGCCGGTAGCGTTGGGTCGTGAGCCTCTTCCGGCCCGCCGTCGAGGAGTTGACCCCCTACCAGCCCGGCAGGCCGGTCGAGGACGTCCAGCGGGAGCTCGGGCTCGCGCGGGTGGTGAAGCTCGCCTCGAACGAGGGGCCGTTTCCGCCGCTGCCGGCTGCGGTCGAGGCGATCGAGCGGGCGGCCGGCGAGCTCAACCGCTACCCGGACGGCGGCAGCTACCGGCTGCACGAGGCGCTCGCGGCCCGCCACGGCGTCGCCTTCGCCGAGGTCGCGGTCGGCGCCGGGGCCGACGGCTGCATCGACCTGCTGAGCCAGGCGACGCTCGACCCCGGCGACGAGGTCGTCTGCGCCTGGCCGTCGTTCCCGAGCTACGTGATCGACGCGCGCAAGCTCGGCGCGGTGCCGGTGCTCGTCCCGCTCCGGCGGCTCCGCCACGACCTCGACGCGATGCTCGCCGCGATCACGCCCCGGACGAAGCTCGTCTACGTCTGCGACCCGAACAACCCGACCGGGACGATGACGACGCGCGACGAGCTCGACCGCTTCCTCGCCGCCGTCCCCGACCACGTGCTCGTCGTCGTCGACCAGGCGTACTTCGAGTACGTCGACCGCTCCGACTACCCGGACGCGATCGAGGAGCACGTGAAGGGCGGGCGTCGCGTCGTCGTCCTGCGCACGTTCTCGAAGATCTACGGCCTCGCCGGGCTGCGCGTCGGCTACGCGGTGGGGCCGGCCGACGTCTGCGCCGCGATGGCGAAGGTACGCCGGCCGTTCGACGTGACGACGACCGCGCAGGTCGCGGCGCTCGCGAGCCTCGACGACGGCGGCGAGGTGGCGCGGCGGCGGGCGCTGAACCGGGAGGGGCTCGACCGGCTCGCCGCCACGCTGCGCCGGCACGGGCTCGAGCCGGCCGCAGGGGCGGTCGGCAACTTCCTCTACGTGGAGATCGGCGAGGAGGCGCAGCGGCTCTACGAGGCGCTGCTGCGCGAGGGCGTGATCGTGCGGCCGCTCGCCGGGTTCGGGGCGCCCCGGGCGCTCCGCGTCTCGGTCGGGACGCCGGAGGAGCTCGAGCTGCTCGGCGCCGCGCTCGGACGGGTGCTCGCCCGCGCCTAGCCGGGCGGCCGAGTAGGGTGACGGCCTCTTGGCCGGGTACCTGACGCCGCGCCTCGCGCTGCTTGCGAACGCCCGCTTCCGGCTGCTCTTCCTCGCCACCCTCGGCTCGGGCCTCGGCAACTGGCTGGCGCTGATCGCCCTCCAGGTCGACGTCTACGACCGCACCCACTCGGGCTGGTGGGTCGGCGCGCTGCTCGTCGTCAACGTCCTGCCGGCGGTCGTGCTCGGCGTCCTCTTCGGGCCGGTGGTGGACCGGATCTCGCGGAAGCGGCTGATGGTCGCCTCCGACCTCGGCCGGCTGGCGGTCTTCGCCGCGCTCCCGCTCACGAGCTCGGCGGCGGCGACGGTCGCGCTCGCGGCGGCCGCGGGGATCGGCAACGCCTTCTTCCGCCCCGCGGTGCTCGCCGGGCTCCCGAACCTCGTCGCCGACCCGCAGCTGCCGGCGGCGAACGCGCTCCTCCAGCTCGTCGAGTGGACGACGACCGCGGCCGGCCCGCTCGCGGGCGGCGCGCTCGTCGCCGCGTCGGGCCCGCACCTCGCCTACTGGGTGAACGCCGGCACCTTCGCGCTTTCCGCCGCGCTCGTCGTCGCGATCCCGGCCCGGCTGCTCCAGTCGGGGAAGCCGATCGGCCGCGGCCACTGGGCCGACCTCGCCGACGGCTACCAGGCGGTGCGGCGCTCGCCCGCGCTCATGTGCGTCCTCGTCGCCTGGTCGACGGCGATGCTCGCGAGCGGGCTCGTGAACGTCGCGGAGATCTTCCTCGCGAAGCGCTCGTACGGCGCGGGCGACGTCGGCTTCGGCCTGCTCTGGACCGGCACCGGGATCGGGCTCGTCGCCGGCGGGCTCGCCGCCGCGGAGGTGATCAAGCGCGACCTCGGCACCGCCTACGTGCGGTTCCTCGCGCTGTTCGCGATCGGGATCGGCTGCGCGGCGGCGGCGCCCGACGTCTGGGTCGGCGCGCTCGCGATGGTCATCGCCGGCATGGGCAACGGGGCGGCGGTGGTGGGCAACATCACCTACGTCCAGCGCGGCGCCGCCGACGAGCTGCGCGGACGGGCGTTCACGCTGCTCATGGCGGCGAACTACGGTGTGCTCGGCCTCGCGTTCGTCGCGGCGGGGCCGGTGACGAACGCGATCGGCGCGCGGTGGGTCTACGCCGTCGCGGCGGCGACGCTCGCCGTCGCGGCCGGGCTGGCCCGGCTGTTCTCCCGCGCCGCGGAGCAGCGGAGCGAGGCCGTCCCGGCGTGAACCTGGTCGAGGGCGTGCGCGCAGGAGACACGCGGGCGATCGCGCGCGCGATCACGCTCGTCGAGAACGGCGACCCGCGGGCCGCCGAGCTCGTGCGCGAGCTCTACCCGGCGACGGGCAGGGCGCACGCGGTCGGGCTCACCGGCCCGCCGGGTGCCGGCAAGTCGAGCCTGATCGCCGGGCTCGTCGCGCAGGTGCGGGCGGCGCAGCGGACGGTGGGCGTGATCTCGGTCGACCCCTCGAGCCCGTTCACGAAGGGTGCGCTGCTCGGCGACCGGATCCGCCTCGCCGATCACTTCCTCGACCCGGGCGTGTTCATCCGCTCGATGGGGACGCGCGGCCACGCGGGCGGGCTCGCCGAGGCGACGCTGCAGGCGATGCTGCTCCTCGACGCGGCCGGCAAGGACGTCGTGTTCCTTGAGACGGTGGGGAGCGGCCAGAGCGACGTCGGCGTCTTGCAGATCGCCGACACGGTCGTGCTCGTGCTCCAGCCGGGCGCCGGCGACGCCGTGCAGGCGCTGAAGGCGGGGATCATGGAGATCCCGGACGTGATCGCGGTCAACAAGAGCGACCACCCGCTCGCGGCCGCCACCGCCGCCGACGTCCGCCAGGTGCTCGCGCTCGGCCCCCCCGACGCGCCCCGGCCCCCGGTCCTGCTCACGAACGCGCTCGCCGGCGAGGGGGTGCGCGAGCTCTCGGAGGCGATCGCCGCCCACGCCGCGGCGCCCGGCCGCGAGGAGCGACGCCGGCGGAACCTCGCGGCGGAGGTGTTCGCGGTCGCGTCCGCCCGCGCCCGCCGCCACCTGGAGGAGGCGGTGCGCGGCGACCCCGAGCTCGCCCTCCTCCTCGCGGCGGTCGAGGAACGCCGGCTCGACCCGCTCACCGCCGTGCATGAGATCCTTAGGCAGGTGTTCCACCTTGGCGACTCGGACCGCGCCGACACTCGCTGACATCGAGGCCGCCCGCGGGCGCATCGGCGGCCACGCGCACGTGACGCCGGTGTTCGGCTCGGCCTCGCTCTCCCGCGAGGTCGGGCGCGAGGTGGTCCTGAAGGCGGAGAACCTCCAGCGGACCGGCTCGTTCAAGATCCGCGGCGCGGTCAACATGCTCTCGCTGCTCGGCCCGGAGGAGCGCGCGGCGGGCGTCGTCGCCGCGAGCGCCGGCAACCACGGCCAGGCGGTGGCCTGGGCGGCGCGCGAGCTCGGGATCCACGCGACCGTCTTCATGCCGCAGGACGCGCCGATGGCGAAGGTGGAGCCGACGATCGGCTACGGGGCGCGCGACGTGCTCGTCGGCGCCGACCTCGAGGAGGCGCTCGCGGCGGCCATGCAGCACGTCGAGCGGACCGGGGCGACCTTCGTCCACCCGTTCGAGGACGAGCGGGTGATCGCCGGACAGGGGACGATCGGCCTCGAGCTCGCCGAGCAGGTGTCGGAGGCGGCGACGGTGCTCGTGCCGGTCGGCGGCGGGGGGCTCGCGGCCGGGATCGCGACCGCGCTGCGGGCGCTGCGCCGGTCCGTCCGGCTCGTCGGCGTCGGAGTTCGACGCGGCGGCTACACGATCGCCGACGGGATCGCCGTCAAGGTCCCCGGCGAGCTGACGATGGCGATCTGCGACGAGCTGCTCGACGACCTGATCGAGGTCACCGACGAGGAGATCAGCCAGGCGATCCCGTTCCTCCTCGAGCGCTCGAAGCTGCTCGTCGAAGGGGCGGGGGCCGTCGGCGTCGCGGCGCTCCTCGCCGGCAAGGTCGGCGGCGACGGGCCGGTCTGCGCCGTGCTCTCCGGCGGCAACATCGACCCGACCCTGCTCCTCTCGGTGCTGCGCCACGGCCTGACCGTCGCCGGCCGCTACCTCGTCCTGCGCAGCCGGCTCCCCGACCGGCCGGGCGAGCTGATCCGCTTCCTCCGCATCGTCGCCGACACCCGCGCGAACATCGTCGCGATCGAGCACCGCCGCGAGGGGGTCGCGCTCGAGGTCGCCGACACCGGGATCGAGCTGACCGTGGTGACGCGCAACGAGGAGCACTGCCTGCGCCTGATCGCAGCGCTCGAGGCCGCCGGCTACCCGGTGGAGCGGCTGGGCTAGGCGGACGCGCGCGCCGTCGCGCGCAGGAGCTCGTCGACGCCCCCGCCGACGACCGCCCGGGCCTCGAACCCCTGCCGCGCGAGCAGCGACGCGGCGAGGGTGGCGCGGGCGCCGCTCGCGCAGATCGCGTAGACCGGTCGCGACGGATCGAGCCGGCCCCGCGGGACCGAGCGGAGCAGCCGGTAGGGGATCGCGGCTGCGCCCGGCAGCGGCAGCTCGGCGCTCTCCGCGCCCTCGCGCACGTCGACGAGCTGCACGTCCTCGCGCTCGAGCAGGCGCGCGAGCGCCGGGACGCCGAGGGTGGGGGTCGTCGCGCCGCCGCCGGCGAGCACGTAGCCGGCCGCCTCGAAGATGCCGACGGCGTTCAGCAGCCGCTGCGCCTCGAGCGCCTCCTCGCGCGAGCGCGCCTGGATCGCGAACGGCTCCCCCGGGTCGAGGACGAAGGCCGCGCGCGTCGCGAACGAGCCGCCGTCGAGCGCGACGCTGATCGCGCCCGGCCGGTGGCCGCCGGCGAAGGCGGCGGCCGGACGCACGTCGAGGACCGTCGGCGGGAGCGACGCGCCGTCGCGTTGCTCGAGCTCCGTGAGCGGCGGCGGCGCGCCGACCCACGGGCCGCGGTTGAGGGCGACGAGGCGCTCGGTCGTCGGCGGCCGCGGCAGGGCGATCGAGGCGGACTCCTCGACGAACGCCGACTCGCCGCTTCGGAGCGCGTGGTTCGTGTGCCGCTCGCGGCCGATCGAGGTCGAGCGGTCCTCGCGCATCCGCGCCCCGCACAGCGAGCCGGACACGTGGCCGGGGTAGACCGCGGTCGCGGCGGGGAGCGCGGCGAGCCGGCGGAGGGAGCGGAACAGGTCCGCCGCTCCCGCGCGGGCCTCGACCGCGAGGTCCGGGCGCGCCGCCTCGCCGACGAAGAGCGAGTCGCCGGTGAGCACGAGCTCGCCGCCGACGAGGAAGGCGCAGTGCTCCGGGCGGTGGCCGGGGGTGTGGAGGACCCGGATCTCGACGGCGCCCACGCGCACCACCTGCCCGTCCTCGAGCGGCTCGAACGGGTACTCGGGCCGGGCGAGCGGGTGGATCGCGACCGGGAGACCGTGCTCGAGCGCGAAGCGGCCGTGCCCGGAGAGGTGGTCGGCGTGCGTGTGCGTCTCGAGCACGCGCACGATGCGCACGCCCTCGCGCTCGGCGGCCTCGAGGTAGGGCTCGATCGCGAAAGCGGGATCGACGACGACGGCCTCGCCGACGGCCGGGTCGCCGACGAGGTAGGAGCCGCAGCCGAGGTCGTCGTCGACGAACTGGCGAAAGAGCATGGGTCAACCTATACCGGTAGCCCGAGGTGGCGCGCGATCACCATCCGCTGCACCTCGTTCGTGCCCTCCCCGATCTCCAGGATCTTCTGGTCGCGGTAGAAGCGCGAGACCGGGTGCTCGTCCATGAAGCCGTAGCCGCCGTGGATCTGGAGCGCCCAGCTCGCCGCCCGATGGGAGATCTCCCCCGAGTAGAGCTTGGCCATCGCGGCCGTCCGGGCGAAGTCGCGTCCCTCGTCCTTCTCCCAGGCGGCGCGGTAGACGAGCAGGCGCGCCGCCTCGAGCTCGGTCGCCATGTCGACGAGCTTCTGCTGCACCGCCTGGAACGACCCGATTGGCCGCCCGAACTGGTGCCGCTCCCGGGCGTAGGACGACGCGAGGTCGTAGCAGCCCTGCGCGAGGCCGACGGCCATGGCGGCGACCGAGATGCGCCCGCCGTCGAGGATCTCGAGGAACTGGCGCAGCCCCGCGCCCCGCGGCCCGAGCAGGTTCTCCGCCGGGACGCGCGCGCCCTGGAACGAGAGCTCGCGCGTGTCCGAGGCGCGCCAGCCGAGCTTCTGCATCGGGGGCGAGATCCCGTACCCGGGCGTGCCGTTCGGCACGATCAGCGCCGAGATCTCGTCGTCGCCGGTGCGCGCGGTGATGATCACGCACGCGGTGATGTCGGTGCCGGCGTTGGTGATGAAGATCTTCGCGCCGTCGATCACCCACTCGCCGTGCTCGAGGCGTGCCCGGGTCCGCGTCGCGCCGGCGTCGGAGCCGGCGTCCGGCTCGGTCAGCCCGAACGCGGCGAGCCTGCGGCCGGAGGCGAGGTCGGGGAGCCACGTCCGCTTCTGCTCCTCGGTCCCGAACCGGTAGAGGGGCAGCGTGCCGAGCGAGTGATGGGCGGCGACGGTGATCGCGACCGACGAGTCGACGCGGGCGAGCTCCTCGACCGCGATCGCGTACGAGACGGTGTCCGTCCCGCCCCCGCCGTACTCCTCCGGGATCGTCATCCCCATCAGGCCGAGCTCCCCGAGCTCGGCCACGAGCTCGTAGGGGAACCGCTTCTCGCGGTCGAGCTCCGCCGCGAGCGGAGCGACCCGCTCGAGCGCGAACTGCCGGACGGTGTCGCGGAGCAGCTCGTGCTCGGCGGAGAGGTCGAAGTTCACCGGCCCAGGCTACCGCCGTCGCCTCGGCTAAGGTCGGGGCCGTGGAGGCGCGCGCGTTCTTCGAGCAGCTCGCGGCTCGCGCCGACCCGGCGCGGCTCGCGGGGATCGAGCACACCTACCGGTTCGAGATCGACGGGGAGGGGAGCTGGCTCGTCGCCGTCCGCGGCGGCGCCGTCACCGTGACCGAGGGCGGGGAGGGCGTGGCCGACGCGACCGTCCGCACGACCGGCGCCGTCTTCGCGCGCATCCTGGCCGGGGAGCAGAGCCCGATGACCGCCTACATGACCGGCAAGGTCGAGGTCCGCGGCGACCTCGGCGCGGTGATGAAGCTGCAGCGCCTGCTCCCCCGCGGCTGATCACGCCTCGAGCTCGACGAGGGCCGCCCCGCCCGCCACCCGGTCGCCCTCGGCGACGTGCACCGCCTTGACCTCGGCGGCGTAGGGCGAGACGAGCGGCGTCTCCATCTTCATCGCCTCGAGGACGACGAGCGGCTGCCGCGGCCGCACACGCTCGCCCGGGCGGGCGAGCACGCGGATCACCGTGCCGGGCATCGGCGCCACCAGGGTCGACGACTCGACCCGGCGGTCGTCGGCTTCGCCCTCGAGCGCCGGCGGCGGCGCGGCCGGGGGCGGCGGGAGGTTCAGGCGGAAGGGCGTCCGCCAGGGGCGGGGCGGAGGCGGCGAGGGCGGAGAGAGGGGGGGATGCTCGACGAGGAACGCGGTCGTCGTCTCCCCGGCGCGGAGCGCCGGATGGGCGACGAGCCAGCGCAGGAGCGGGAGGTTCGTCACCACCCCCGTCACCTCGGTCTCCGCGAGCGCGGCCGCGAGCCGGTCGAGCGCCTCGTTGCGGGTCTCGCCGTGCGCGGTGAGCTTCGCGATCAGCGGGTCGTAGGCGGTGCCGACCTCGCTGCCGGCCTCGACGCCGGCGTCGACGCGGACGCTCCCGGGTAGACGCAGCCGCTCGATCCGGCCGGCCTGCGGCAGGAACGTCACCGGGTCCTCGGCGTACAGCCGCACCTCGACTCCGTGTCCCCGTGTTACCATGTTAACATGGTGAGACGAGAGCCGTCCGCCGTCGGCGATCCGGAGCTGCTCCTCGACCAGGTCGAGCCCGGTGACGACCTCCGTCACGGGATGCTCGACCTGGAGGCGGCCGTTCAGCTCGAGGAAGTAGAAGTCGCGGCCGTCGAGGACGAACTCGGCCGTGCCGGCGTTGACGTACCCGACCGCGCGCGCGAAGCGGACCGCCGCCTCGCTCATCGCCGCCCGCAGCGCCGGGTCGAGCGCCGTCGACGGGCTCTCCTCGAGCACCTTCTGGTGGCGCCGCTGCACGGAGCACTCCCGCTCCCCGAGCGCGGCCACGGTCCCGTGCGCGTCGGCGAGGAGCTGGATCTCGACGTGCCGCGGCCGCTCGAGGTAGCGCTCGAAGAGCAGCCGGTTGTCGCCGAACGCCGCCGCCGCCTCGCGGCGCGCGGCGGCGATCGCGTCGTCGAGCTCGGCCGCCGACCGGACGACGCGCATCCCGCGGCCGCCGCCGCCGGCCGCCGCCTTGACGAGGAGCGGGAAGCCGAGCTCCGCCGGGTCTCCTCCCGGCACGACGGGCACGCCCGCCTCGCTCGCGATCCGCTTCGCCGCGAGCTTGTCCCCGCCCGCGCGCAGCGCCGGCGCCGGCGGGCCGACCCACTGCAGGCCCGCGGCGGCGACCGCCTCCGCGAACGCCGGGCTCTCGGCGAGGAACCCGTAGCCGGGGTGGATCGCCTCGGCGCCCGTCGCCCGCGCCGCCCGGAGGTGCTCGCCGGGGTCGAGGTAGGAGGCGATCGCCACCGCCTCGTCCGCGGCGCGGGCGTGCAGGGCGCCGCGGTCGTCGGGGGCGACCACCGCCACGGTCGCGATCCCGAGGCGCCGCGCGGTGCGGAACACGCGCAGCGCGATCTCGCCGCGGTTCGCTACGAGGAGCTTCGCGACCGCCACAGCGCGACAAGCGTAGAGAGGGCGATCGCAGCCAGCGCGAGGTAGGGCACGGCGTCGGAGGTCGCCTGCGCGACCGCGCCGCCGATCGCCGCTCCGCCGCTCTGCCCCGGCGCCCAGGCGAGGTTGACGAGCGCGAAGGCGTACCCGTAGTCGAGGCCGCGCTCCTCGGCGGCGTGGGTGAGGAGCGTCATCCCCGGCGTGTAGAAGGAGCCGAAGGCGAGGCCGGCGAGCCCGATCGCGACGGCGCAGAGGAAGCGGTTGCCGGGCCACGGCAGGCACGCCGCCACGACGACGGTGGCGGCGAGCGCGGCGCGAATCGGCGCGAGCGGGCCGCGCCGGTCGGCGATCCTGCCGACCACGAGGTTGTTGCCCGCCTCGAGCGCCCCGGTGACGAGCCAGACCACCCCGATCGCGACCGCGCCGAAGCCGAGCTGCGCGAGCCGCAGTGGGCCGAGCACCGACAGCGTGCCGAAGAGCATCGCCGCCAGGACGACGAACCAGACCGCGAGCGCGACGCGGCGGTCGCGGAGCGCCGCGGCGAGGGCGGCGAGCGGCTGCGACGGGCCCGGTCGGACGGCCGGGGTGGCGGCGGCCCACGCCGCGAGGGCGAGCGAGGCGGCCGCGACCGCGCCGAACGTCCGGCCGGCGCCCGCGAGGGCGGCGACGCCTCCGAGCACCGGCCCGAGCAGCGCCCCCGCGACCGCGGCCGCGAACGCCTGCCCGAGCAGGGCCCCGCGGCGACCGGGAGGCGACGCCGCCACGAGCCAGGCGAGCGCGCCCGTCCAGGAGAACGCGCTCGCGAGCCCCTGGCAGAAGCGCGCGAGGTCGAGCTCCCACGCCGTGCCCGCGAGGCCGAAGAGCGCCGTCGTCGCCGCGACGACGGCGAGGCCGACGAGGACGGTCGGCTTCACGCCGAAGCGCGCGGCGACGAGGCCGCTCGGAAGGCTGCCGAGGAGCGCGCCGAGCGGGTAGGCGGCGGCGAGCAGCCCGGCGCCCGCCTTGCCGAGCGCGAGCCGGTCTGCGTAGTGGGGGAGGAGCGGCGTCAGCGCCGCGAAGAAGAGGGTGTCGACGAGGACGATCGCCCCGGTCAGGAGCGCGACGCGCCGCACGGCGCGCTCACTTCGCCGCGCAGGAGGAGAGGCCGAAGTGCGTGGCGCGGGCGTAGACGGCGTTCGTGATCCTGGCGACGTCGGTGTCAGCCGCCGCCGGCGAGGGCGGGTCGAGCTCGACGACGTCGAGGTAGACGTTGCCGCAGGCGGCGACGAGGTGCAGCGTCGTGACGCCGCCGGTCGTCCCCGCTTCGGCCTTCGCGTGCAGCCCGCCGGGGGCGGGCTCCCGAGTGCACGTGCTGCAGGCCCGGCTCCAGGCGCGGGTGGCGGTGGCCGTGGTCGTGTACACGTAGATCGTCGCCACCGCCTGCGTCAGGACCTTCGCCGACCCCTTCTGGTACCAGGCGACGACGCCGCTCCTGTACCCGCGCCGGAGGATCGCCACCGGCTCCTTCGCGCGCTCGAAGCCGACGAGCTTCGCGAACCCGACCTCCGACGGGGTCGGCGCCAGCGCCTGCGCGCCGCCGGGGTAGAGCTTGCCCGCGGCCGCCCCGGTGCCGGCGGCGCCGAGGGCGCCGGGCGCGGCGAGCAGGGCGCCGCCCGCGCCTGCGAGGGCGGCGGCCGCGAGCGCGCGGGCCGGTCTCAGCGCCACGACGGTCGCCGCCTCTCGAGGAAGGCCCGCAGCCCCTCCTGCCCCTCGGCGCCGGCCCGCAGGCCCGCGGCGAGCCGGGCGAGCTCCTCGCCCGGCTCGCCGCCGGTGAGCCGCTTCGCCGCGCGAGCCGCCTCCGGGCCGGCCTGCAGCACCTCGCCGACGAGGCGCTCGACGGCCTCGTCGAGGTCGTCGGCGACCTCGTCCGCGAGGCCGATCCGCAGCGCCGTCTCCGCGCCGAACCGCTCCCCGGTGAGGAAGAAGCGGCGGGCGCGCGAGCCGACTCTCGCGAGGACGAACGGCGAGATCACGGCCGGTGCGATCCCGAGCCGCACCTCGGGGAAGCCGAAGACCGCGTCGCGGCCGGCCACGACGACGTCGGCGCACGCGGCGAGGCCGGCGCCGCCGCCGAGGGCGTGGCCGTGGACGCGCGCCACGAGCGGCGCGGGGCAGGAGCGGACGGCCTCCATCATCCGGTAGAGGCGCAGGGCGTCCTCGACGTTCTGCTCGGGGTCGAGCGCGATCGACGCGCGCTGCCAGCCGACGTCGGCGCCGGCGCAGAACGCCGGCCCCTCTCCTGCGAGCACGACGGCGCGGGCGTCGCCGACGTCGGCGAACGCCTCCGTGAGCGCGGCGATCAGGGCGGCGTCGAAGGCGTTGCGGCGCTCGGGCCGGGCGAGCGTGATGCGGAGCACGCGGCCGTCGGGCTCGACGCGGAGCATGCCGCGAGCCTAGCGGCGCTAGGGTGCACGCCGTGATCAGGGGAGCGTTCGCCGCGGCGCTGACGCCCCTCCGCGACGGCGGCGCCGCGCTCGACGAGGCCGCGTTCGCCCCGTACGCCGCCTTCCTCGCCGGCGGCGGCGTGGACGGCATCCTCGCGTGCGGGACGACCGGCGAGGGCGTGCTGCTGACGGTCGCCGAGCGGCGGCGCGCGGTCGAGCTCTTCCTCGAGGCGGGCCGTGCGCTCGGGCTCGCGGTGGCCGTGCACGCCGGCGCGCAGACGACCGCGGACACGGTCGCGCTCGCCGCGCACGCGGCGGAGGCGGGCGCCGACGCGGTGGCCGTGATCGGCCCGCCGTTCTTCCCGCTCGACGAGCGGGCGGTCGAGGCGCACCTCTCCGCCGCGGCCGCCGCGTGCGCCCCGCTGCCGTTCTACGTCTACGAGTTCGCCGCCCGCTCCGGCTACGCGGTCCCCGTCGAGCTCGTCGAGCGGCTGCGCGAGGCGGCGCCGAACCTGCGCGGGCTGAAGGTGTCGGACCGCCGCTGGGAGGAGCTCGAGCCGTACCTCGCCTCGGGGCTCGACGTCTTCGTCGGCGCTGAGGGGCTCGTCGCGCGCGGGCTGGCGCACGGCGCCGCGGGCGCCGTCTCGGGCCTCGCGGCCGCGTTCCCGGAGGCGGTGGCCGCCCTCGTCCGGGAGCCGACCGACGCCCGCGCGGCGGAGGTGGAGCGGCTCCGGCACGCGCTCGAGCGCTTCCCGTTCCACGCCGCGGCGAAGGCGGTCGTCGCGCGCCGCGGGGTCCCGCTCGAGCCGGATGTCCGCGCCCCGCTCCGGCGTCTCGACGAGGCGGAGCTCGCTGCGCTCGCGCTGCCGTGAGGATCGTGGTCGCGGGCGCGGGCGCGGTCGGCGCGAGCGTCGCCTACCACCTCGCCCTCCTCGGGGCGCGCGACGTCGTCCTCTGCGACCGCGCCGAGGTCGCCGGCGGCTCGACCGCGCGGGCGATGGGCGGGGTGCGGCAGCAGTTCTCGACCCTGGCCGAGGTCCGGCTCGCGCAGGCCTCGATCGGCTTCTTCGAGGAGCTCGGCCCGCCCTTCTTCCGCCGGGTCGGCTACCTGTTCCTCGCGACGACCCCGGAGGGGAGCGCCCGCCTCGAGGAGCGGATGGCGCGGCAGCGCTCGCTCGGCGTGCCGGTCGAGCGCGCGCGCGTCCCTCCCGGCGTGCGCGCCGACGACGTGCTCGCCGCGGTCGCCTGCTGGCGCGACGGCGTCGCCGATCCGCCGGCGGTCACCCGCGAGCTCGTCCGCCGCGCCGCCGGGCTCGGCGTGCGCGTGGAGGAGGAGCGGGACGCGCGTGAGCTCGACCGCGACGTCCTCGTCGTCTGCTGCGGCGCCTGGTCGGCCGAGCTCGCGCCCGAGCTGCCGATCCGCCCGCTCTGCCGCCAGCTCCTCGAGACGACCGCGCTCGAGCTGCCGGAGCCGCTGCCGATGGTGGTGGAGGAGGAGACGGGCTTCCACTTCCGCCGCCGGGACGACCGGCTCCTCGTGGCGATGCGCGATCCGGAGCCGCGCTTCGGCTTCGCGACCGACGTCGACGAGAGCGTCTTCGGCGACCGGCTCGCGCGTCTCGCCTGGCGCTGCCCGCCCGCGGCGGGCGCCGCCGTCGAGCGCGCGTGGGCGGGCCTGTACGACATGACGCCCGACGCCCACCCGGTCGTCGGCCGCGTCCGGGACGGCGTCTACGCGGCCTGCGGCTTCTCGGGCCACGGCTTCATGCAGGCGCCCGCGGTCGGCCGCGCGCTCGCCGAGGAGATCGTCCTCGGCGCCTCGTCGTTCGACCTCGCGCCCTACCGGCTCGGGCGCTTCGAGGACGGCGCCGCCGTCCCGGAGACGCTCGTGCTCTGACGCGAGCGGCGCGTCGGCGCGCCCTCACATCCGGAACACGCCGAAGGTCGTCTCCGGGATCGGCGCCCACGTCGCGGCGGAGATGCCGAGCGCGAGCACACGCCGCGTGTCGAGCGGGTCGACGATCCCGTCGTCCCAGAGCCGGGCCGTCGAGTAGTACGGGCTTCCTTCCGCCTCGTAGGTCGCCCGGATCTCGTCCGGGTCGGCGTCGCCGACCATCGTCAGCACCGCCGCCGCCTGCTCGCCGCCCATCACGGAGATGCGCGCGTTCGGCCACATCCAGAGCTGTCGCGGCGCGTACGCGCGACCGCACATCGCGTAGTTGCCGGCGCCGAACGAGCCGCCGATCACGACCGTGAACTTCGGCACCTCCGCGCAGGCCACGGCCGTCACGAGCTTCGCCCCGTCGCGGGCGATCCCGCGGGCCTCGTACTCGGCGCCGACCATGAAGCCGGTGACGTTCTGCAGGAAGACGAGCGGCACCTTCCGCCTGCAGGCGAGCTCGACGAAGTGCGCGCCCTTCTGCGCCGACTCGGCGAAGAGGACGCCGTTGTTGGCGAGGATGCCGACGGGGTAGCCCTCGATCCGGGCCCATCCGCACACGAGCGTCTCGCCGTAGAGGGCCTTGAACTCGTCGAAGCGGGAGCCGTCGACGATCCGGGCGATCACCTCGCGCGCCTCGAGCTGGGTCCGGTGGTCGTCGGGCACGAGCCCGTACAGGTCGGCGGGGTCGACGGCGGGCGGCTCGGGCGCCGCGACCTCCCAGGGCGGGTCGGGCCGGCGCCCGTGCAGGTCGGCGACGATCCGGCGCGCGATCGCGAGCGCGTGCTCGTCCGAGGTCGCGTAGTGGTCGGCGACTCCGGACCGCCGCGCGTGGACGTCGGCGCCGCCGAGCTCCTCGGCGCTCACCTCCTGCCCGGTCGCCGCCTTCACGAGCGGCGGGCCGCCGATGAAGATCGTCCCCGTCCCGCGCACGATCACCGTCTCGTCGCTCATCGCCGGCACGTACGCCCCGCCGGCGGTGCACGAGCCCATCACGACCGCGATCTGCGGGATGCCCTTCGCCGACATCCGCGCCTGGTTGAAGAAGATCCGGCCGAAGTGGTCGCGGTCGGGGAACACCTCGGCCTGCAGCGGCAGGAACGCGCCGCCGGAGTCGACGAGGTAGATGCACGGCAGGCGGTTCTGCTCCGCCACCTCCTGCAGTCGCAGGTGCTTCTTGACGGTCAGGGGGAAGTACGAGCCCCCCTTGACGGTCGCGTCGTTCGCGACGATCGCGCACTCCCGGCCCTCGACCACCCCGATCCCGGTGACGATCCCGGCCGAGGGCGCCTCGCCGCCGTAGAGGTCCCAGGCGGCGAGCGCGCCGAGCTCGAGGAAGGCGGCGCCGGGGTCGACGAGCCGGTCGATCCGCTCGCGCGCGAGCAGCTTCCCCCGTGACCGGTGCCGCTCGACGGCGCGGTCGCCGCCGCCGCGCGCCACGAGCGCCGTCCGCTCGCGGAGCTCCGCGACGAGCGCCTCCATCCGCCGGCGCCGCCGCTCGAACTCGTCGGTGCGCTCGACTCTCGACGCGAGCAGACCCACGCTGTCATTATCCCGGCTCGATGTGCTTCGAGCCCGACGCCCTCCCGCCGGTCGCGCCGCTCGCCGGGGCGGCGGTCTCCCACGAGGACCTCGAGCTCGAGGCCACGGACGGCGCGAGCTTCGCCGCGTTCCACGCGGCGCCGGACGAGCCGAGCGGGGTCGGCGTCGTCGTCCTGCCGGACGTCCGCGGGCTCTACCGCTTCTACGAGGAGCTCGCCCTCCGCTTCGCCGAGCGCGGGCACCACGCGGTGGCGATCGACTGGTACGGCCGCACCGCCGGCGTCGCGAAGCGCGGGGACGACTTCCCCTTCGAGGAGCACCGCGAGCGGACGACGCCCGCGACGGTCCAGGCGGACATCCGCGCCGCCGTCGACTACCTGCGCTCGCCCGAGGGCGGCGGCTGCCGCTCGCTCTTCACCGTCGGCTTCTGCTTCGGCGGGTCGAGCTCCTGGAACGCGGCCGCGGCCGGGCACGGGCTCGCCGGCGCCGTCGGCTTCTACGGGCGGCCGGACCGGGTCGAGGACGTCCGCCGGATCGCCGCGCCGATCCTCGCCCTGCAGGGCGGGGCCGACCGGGGCATCCCGCGCGAGGCGAGCGAGGCGTTCGACCGGGCGCTCGCGGACGCCGGGATCGAGCACGAGGTGGTGATCTACGACGGCGCGCCGCACAGCTTCTTCGACCGGCGCGCCGAGGAGTACGCGGCGGCCTCGGCGGACGCGTGGGAGCGGGTCCTCGCCTTCCTCGCGCGGTACGCCTAGGTCGCCGGGTCGAGGATCAGCGCCGCGCCGCCGGTCTGGAGCGCGGTCAGCGAGTAGGTGTAGAGGTGCGGCTCGGTGAGCTTGTCGATCGTCGCCGCCTCGAGCGGGTCGGCGGAGCTCGGCAGCGGCGGCGTGTCGAGCGGGAGCGTCTTCGACAGCGGCTGGCTGAGCTGCTGCTTCAGGTCGTCCTTGCGCAGGTAGAGGATGTCGCCGGTCGTCTGCCCCGGCGGCGGGGTCAGGAAGGCCGTGACCGAGTCGACGCCGGGCGCGAACTTGAAGGTGTAGAGCGCGACCTCGAGCGCCTCGCGGCGGACGAGGCGCCCGCGGTTCGTCGAGGGCGTCCCGATGTCGATCGAGCAGTGCGCGCCGAGGCCGCAGAGCGTGTAGTCGACCATGTTCGTCGTCCCGTAGATCAGGATGCCGGTGTTGCTCTGCGGCGCCTTGCGCACGGCGACCGCCTTGATCGCCACCTTCTCCGTCCCGACCGTCACCTCGGGCGGCGAGGGGAGGACGGCGACGAGCTGGCCCTCGTTCTCGCCGAGGCGGTAGCGGGGGGCGATGTGGCTCGCGATCTCGCTCGCGACCTTCTGCGCGCTGCCGGGCTTCGGCTTCCACGTCGACCAGCCCGGACCGGCGTGGTAGCCGGGGCGGATCACGAGCACGACGAGCCCGGCGATCGCCGCCGCGCCGATCAGGCCGAGCGTCGTGTAGACGGTGGCGAAGCGGCCGGTGAAGCGCTGCGGCGACGCCACCAGCCCGGACAGGTCCGCCTCGGCCGCGGGCGGCGAGGCGCTCTCGGCGGGCGCGGGCTCGGCGAGCGGCGCCGGCTCGGCCACCGGGTGCACGGCCTCGGGCGCGCCCTCGGGTGGGGCCGCGTCGCTCATGCCCGCCCCGCTCACGCCGGCAGTTCCTTCTTCTCCGCGCGGTGCTCGTCCGGGTCGGGCGACCAGGCGACGATCTTGGGCCAGGTCTCCTCGTCCGTCCAGTCGATCTCCGGCTTGACGAAGTTCATCGACTCGAGCAGGCGCACGAGGTCGTCGCCGTAGATCTCCTTCTCGGCCATGACCGCCTCGGCCACCTTCTCGATCTTCTCCTTGTTCAGCCGGATCATGTTGTAGGCGGTGACGAACGCCTCGCCGATGAACTGCGCCGCGTAGGCGCGCTTGCGCGGGTCCTGGAGCACGGCCGCGGCCGGGTCGTTCGACATCGGGCCGCCGCTCGTGCGGTTCATCAGCCGGAGACCGATGTCCTCGAACCGCCGCATCACCCGCCGGCGGCTCTGCTCCTCGTTCTCGTCCGCGAACGTCTTCCCGTGCAGGTCGATCGGCAGCGGGGACATGCCTGCCGCGCCCACCATCGACGCCGCCGTCCACGTCGTCGACTGGAGGTCGCCGCCGACGCCGTTCGAGTTCTCGCCGAAGAACACGAACTCGGCGGCCATCGCCCCGACGTACCAGACGAGCTGGCCGAAGAGCTTGCTCTGGAACCGGCTGAAGCGCTCCTCCTTCTCGAACACGTGGTGGTGGCCGAGCGAGCCGCCGCGCATCCGGATCGAGAGCCGGCTCGACTCGAGGTCGGGCCGGTACACGTGCGCGGTGGCCGCGTGGCCGGCCTCGTGGATCGCGGTCGCGCGGGCGTCCTGCTCGTGGTACTGGACGTTGATCGCGGAGCCGGACTCGATCACCGTCATCGCCTCCACGAGGTCCTTCCAGTTGAAGAACGAGCGGCCGGTGTGGTGCGCGTTCGTGAGCGCCATCGAGCAGATCTGGTCGATCTGGGCCGGCGAGTAGCCGTTCGTGATGCGGGCGATCTCGTCGCGCCGCTCGGGCCGGTCGAGGTCGGGGTCGTGGGCGACCTTGCTGAGGTACAGGTCGAAGATGTCCTTGCGGTCCTCCTTCGTCGGCGTCCGGAACCAGACGTGGCGGCCCATGCGGCCCGGCCGGGTCAGCGCCGGGTCGAGGTTCTGGAGCGGCACGTTGGTGGCGCCGATGAAGTAGATCTGGTTGCCGGTCGGCCGCGCCGTCGGCATGCGCAGCGACACGGTGCCGTTCCGGTGCGCGCCGAGGAAGGCCTTGATCCCGCCCCAGACGAGCGCGACGTCGACGAAGGCGAGGAACGCCGTCCAGGAGTGCGACGCGGGCGCGACCGAGGCGACCGGCGGGGTCGCCCCGCTCAGGCGGACGATGTGGTCGAGCAGGAGCAGCGCCCCGAGGACGATCACGCCGATGCCGAAGGCCCGCCCGCCGTGCCGGCCGAGCCGCCGCGGGACGATGTAGATCGCGTCGAGGATCGTGTTGACCCGGTTCGTGAGCACGCGGCGCAGGAAGGGCGGGTTGTCGACGCCGTCCATCGTCACCAGGAGCTGGTTCAGCGCCAGCCCGCCGTAGCCGCCGCCGAACATGCCCGGGAAGATCCCCTGGTTGACGATCCGGGCGGCGCGCGTGTACCAGGACGGGTACGGCGACCGCGGCTCCTCGGCGCGCTGCCGGAAGACGTGCTCGCGCCAGGCGGCGTTCTCGCAGATCAGGTCGCCGCTCGGGTTGATCGCGCCGAACTCGCCGTAGAAGGGCTGTGTCCAGTCCTGCACCGGCTGGAAGCTGGGCGCGCCTTGCAGCGACTGCCGCCGCATGCCGACGGCGTCGATCTCGTCGATGAAGACGATGCAGTTGCCGCCCCACTTGCTCGCGAGCCTCTTCGCCTTGCGGGCGAGCCAGCGGACGATGATCGCGTCGATGCCGATGAACGTCTGCGCGAAGCCCGAGCCGGGGATGGAGACGAACGGCGAGTTGAAGCCAGTGGCGATCGCCTTCGCCATCATCGTCTTGCCGACGCCGGGGGCGCCGTGGAAGAGCAGGCCGCGCTCCCGCTTGCCGCCCGCCTTCTCGAACACCTCGCCCGACTGCCAGAGGGTGACGATCCGGCGGATCTCCTCCTTCGCCTCCGCCTGCCCGCGGACGTCCTCGAGCTTGACGCCCCACTCGGCGTCGCCGGGCTCGTAGCCGCGGATCTGCGAGATGCCCATCAGCACGAGCGGGCCCATGAAGATCAGGAAGTTGGCGATGAACAGGAAGAAGACCTGGATGAGGAGCGCGATGTTCCCGGCGCTGAACAGGTGGGTGAGGTGCGTCCACCAGGCGCCCGCGGTCCCGGTCCACGTGATCGGGTTGTACCCGCCCCTCCACCAGTGCACGAAGTACTGGAGGGCGAAGATCACCGAGATGATCACGGTGATCCACTTGGCCCAGCGGAGGATCGAGTTCCAGGTCCACGCGCGGCGGCGGTTGACGATGTCCTCCTCGCGGAGCCGGGCGTCGTCCTGGCCGAACAGGCTCGGCCACGGGATGACCGCCCGCACGATGATGTCCACGAGGCCGCGGAAGGCGACGCAGGCGAGGAAGGTGAGGATGAGCGCCTTCCCGACGTGCATCCCGCCGTGGTGGTGGAACCAGTAGAAGACCGACGGGCTCGCGACGATGGCGATGAAGGTGGCGACGCGGGTCAGGCGCCGGAGCTCCCGGGAGAGGATCGCGTGAGACTCGGTCAGCGCGGCGGTCGGGCTCGGGAGCGGGCTCGTGGGTGCCGGCACGGGCGCGGGAACGCTGGCCATCTCGGGGGCTAACAGTAGCCGGGATCTCCCGGCCTGGGTAGGGGCTGTACCCGCGCTTAGAAAACTCTAATCCGCGCCGCGGACCGCGCCGCCACCGCGGTGCTACCATCCGGGCAGGTGAACGTCCTCACCCCGACGCACCTCTTGTTCCTCGGGTTGCTCGCGCTGATCGTGTTCGGGCCGAAGCGGCTGCCGGAGATCGGGCGCTCGCTCGGCAAGGGCATGCGCGAGTTCAAGGAGTCCGTCAGCGGCACCGTCGACGTCTCCGAGGCCGTCCAGGGCGTGAACGAGGTCCGCCAGTCGCTCACCCCGGGGAACATCGCCGGGGCGGTCGTCCCCGGCGTCAAGGAGGTGCGCCAGACGGTGAGCGAGACGAAGGCCGCGGTCGACCCGCTCGCGGTCGCGCCGCCGGCTTCGGCGGAGGCGCCGCCCGTCCCGCCGGCTTCTTAGCCGCCGCTTAGCTTCGTCTGGTTTGCTGCCGTCCGTGACGCGGGGCAGGCTCGCGGCCGTCTCCTTCGCTCTTGCGGGCGCGCTCGCGGCGGCGGCCGCGGCGGCGCCTGCCGCCTCGACCGAGATCAGCTCGAACTGGGCAGGCTACGTCGTCGTCGGCAGCGGCTCGACCCTCGACACCGCCTCCCCCGCGATGGCCTTCACCGACGTCACCGGCACCTGGACGCAGCCGGCCGCGACCTGCACGCCCGGCCAGCCCGCCTCGATCGCGACCTGGGTGGGGATCGGCGGCTACGACCTGAACGCGCCCGCGCTCGAGCAGACCGGGACCGAGGCGGACTGCGACGCGAGCGGCAAGGCGAGCTACTACGCCTGGTACGAGCTCGTCCCGGCCGGCTCGGTCCAGCTCAAGCTCAAGATCGCGCCCGGCGACACGATCACCTCGACGGTGCTGATCGACGGGACCGACGTGCTCGTCCAGATCAAGGACCGCACCCGCCGCACGACGTTCACCCGGCACCTCCGCGCGCCGGCGCTCGACGAGTCGTCGGCCGAGTGGGTCGTCGAGGCGCCCTCGCTCTGCTCGGCCGACGGGCGCTTCTGCCGCACCGTGCCGCTCGCGAACTTCGGCTCGGTCACGTTCAGGAAGATCGCCGCGACCGGGAACGGCGCCGGCGGCACCCTCAGCGGCCCTGGGTGGCAGGCGACCCCGATCCAGCTCGTCCCCGCGAGCGGTCGCGGCCGCTTCTTCGGCGGGGCAGACGCGGCGGCCGGGACCGCGGGCGCGACGCCGGCGCCGAGCCCCGACGGCGCGTCCTTCACGGTGAGCTGGGTCGCGAACGCGACCGCGTCCTCGCCCTAGCCGAGGACGGCCAGCGCGGCCGCGGTCGCCTTCGCGAGCGCACCCGGCGTGATCGGGCTCGACTTGGGCGGCTGCTCGCAGGCGACGACCGCCGTCCGGTGCGCCGCGTCGCCGATCAGCCGCGCCGACTTCGTGCCCGCCTGGCAGGAGCGGGCCCGATCGGCGGCGCGCGACGGCGCCGCCACGCCGCCCGCGTGCAGGGCGGACGCGACGCCCGGCTCGACCGCGAAGGCCGAGGCCGGCGGGGCCGTCCCGAGGGCGAGGAGCGCGCCGAGGTAGAGGGCGCGGCGCCGGAGCATCGCCCGTCAGTGTAGAGGCCGCCCGCCCCTGCCGCCCGCCCCGGAGGGCCGGAGTGCGCGCGGGCGTGCGCCCGCGTGGGCCCCGTCCGGGACGCGGGGAGCGGGCGAGCAGGGGCGACAGGACTCGAACCTGCGACCTACGGTTTTGGAGACCGCCGCTCTACCAGCTGAGCTACGCCCCTTCGTCGGCCACCAGTCTAGGCATGATCGCCGCGATGCCGCTCGCCGCCCTGTTCACCGCGCTCACCCTCGGCCTCGCCGGGATCGCGGCCGCCGCGGCCGCGGCCGGGCGGTGGGCGGTCGCAGCCGCCGCGGCCGCGCTCGCGGGGTGGATGGCCTCGCTCGCGTGGGTCTCGGGCCGGCGCGCCCTGAGGAGATCGCGCCGCTAGCTCGTATTCTCTCTCCGTGGCGGGGGACGTCGAGACACGCAACCTCTGGCTCGAGTTCCGGCGCACGGGCGACAAGGGGCTCCGCGACCGGCTGATCCTCATGTACTCGCCGCTCGTGAAGTACGTGGCCGGGCGGATCGGGTCGGGGCTGCCGGCCCACGTGGACGAGGGCGACCTCGTCTCGTACGGGCTGCTCGGGCTGATCGGCGCGATCGAGCGCTACGACCCCGACCGCGACATCAAGTTCGAGACCTACGCGATCTCCCGGATCCGCGGGGCGATCATCGACGAGCTGCGGGCGCTCGACTGGGTGCCGCGCTCCGTGCGCTCGCGGGCGCGGGAGATCGAGCGGGCGATCGCGGCGCTCGAGGCGAGCCTCGGCCGGGCCCCGACCGACGAGGAGATCGCCGGCAAGGTCGGGATCTCGCTGGAGGAGCTCGAGAGCGCGCTCGCCGACATCGCCCGCTCCTCGATCGCGGCGCTCGACGAGCTCTGGTCGGGCTCGGGCGAGGGCGACGCCGTCTCGCTGCTCGACACGCTCGAGGACCCCGAGAGCGTCCGTCCCGCGGACGCCCTCGACGAGACCGAGCTGCGGGAGATCCTCGGCGACGCGATCGCGCGCCTGCCCGAGCGGGAGAAGCTCGTCGTCACGCTCTACTACTACGAGGAGCTCACGCTCCGCGAGATCGGCGAGGTGCTCGGGGTGACCGAGTCGCGCGTCTCGCAGCTCCACACCAAGGCGATCCTCCGGCTGAAGGCGCGGCTCGCCGGCGCCGTCGCCCGAGCCTGAGCGGGCGAGTAAGCTGCGCGGCCGATGTTCGTCCACATCGCGCGGGCCGAGGACTGGGAGGCAGCACAGGCGAGCGGGCAGTACGCGCCGCCCGAGCTCGAGGAGCACGGCTACATCGGCTGCGCGATGCCGAAGCAGGTCGAGGCGGTCGCGAACGAGCAGTTCGCCGGGCGCGACGACCTCGTGCTCCTGTGGATCCAGCCGACCCGGCTGAAGCCGGTCGTGATCTACGAGCGGCCCCACGGCGCGGAGGTGGGCGAGCTCTACCCGCACGTGCGGGCGGCGATCAACCTCGACGCCGTGGTCGAGGCCCGCAAGCTCCCCCCGTGGGAGCCGGGCCGGTTCGTGCTACCTCCGCAGCCTCCCGACCGCGGCTAGATTCCTCCTCGATGCCGCTCGAGCCCGGGAAGATCCGCAACGTCGCCGTCGTCGGCCACCGCGGAACGGGCAAGACGTCGCTCGTCGAGGCGATGCTCTTCCAGGCGGGGGCGACGAACCGCCTCGGCACCGTCGAGGCGGGGACGACCGTCTCCGACTGGGACGAGGAGGAGCAGCGCCGGCAGATGTCGCTCGCGGCGTCGCTCGCCCATCTCCAGTGGCAGGGACGCAAGATCAACCTGATCGACACGCCCGGCGACTCCGGCTTCCAGGCGGACACGATCGCCGCGCTGCACGTGGTCGAGGGTGCGCTCGTCGTCTGCTCGGGCGTGATGGGCGTCGAGGTGAACACCGCCCGCGTCTGGAAGCGCGCCGAGACGCTCGGGCTTTCGCGCGTCGTCTTCGTCAACATGCTCGACCGGGAGCGGGCCGACTTCTTCCGCACGCTGGCGGCGCTGCAGGAGCAGCTCTCCTCTCGGTGCGTGGCGATCCAGCTCCCGATCGGCGCCGAGCACGACCTGAAGGGCGTCGTCGACCTCCTGCACAACTGCGCCTACCTCGACCCGGCGGGTGCGCGCGAGGGCGACCCCGTCCCGGTCCCGGCGGAGCTGGCCGCGCAGGCGGCCTCCTACCGCGAGAAGCTCCTCGACGCCGTCGTCGAGACCGACGAGGCGCTGATGGAGCGGTACCTCGGGGGCGAGGAGCTCGACGCCGCCGCGGTCGCCGCCGCGCTGAAGACGGCGGTGACGAACGACGAGCTCTACCCCGTCGCCTGCGGGGTCGCGACGAGGAACCTCGGCACGCACGCCCTGCTCGACCTGCTCGTCGAGGGCGTGCCGTCGCCGGCGCGCAAGCCCTCCCCGCTCGCCGGCGAGGGCGGCACGACCGCGTTCGTGTTCAAGACGATCGCCGATCCGTTCGCCGGCCGGATCTCCGCGTTCCGGGTGTACGAGGGCACGGTCGCTCCCGACTCGACGCTCGTCAACCTCCGGGACGGCGCCAAGGAGCGCATCGGGCCGGTGATGATGCTCCAGGGGAAGGAGCACGAGCGCGCGGACGGGCTCGGCCCCGGCGACATCGGCGCGGTCGCGAAGCTGAAGGACGTGCAGACCGGCGACGTGCTCGCCGACCGGGAGCGCGACGTCGCCCTCGAGCGGCTCGACTTCCCCGAGCCGGTGATGAGCTTCGCGGTCACTCCGAGGACGAAGGGCGACGAGGACAAGGTGGCGCAGGCGCTGCGCCGTCTCCACGAGGAGGACCCGACGCTCCAGCTCCGGCGGGACCCCCGGACCGGCGAGCTGCTCCTCTCCGGGATGAGCCAGATCCACGTGGAGGTCGCGGTCGGGCGGCTGAAGAGCCGCTTCGGGGTCGAGGTCGACCTCCACCAGCCGCGCGTCCCCTACGTGGAGACGATCAAGGCGCGCGCACGCGCCCAGGGTCGGTACAAGAAGCAGACCGGCGGCCGCGGCCAGTTCGGCGACTGCGTGATCGAGATCGAGCCGCTCGAGGGGAACGCCGGCTACGAGTTCGTCGACGAGATCGTCGGCGGCGTGATCCCGCAGGGCTTCCGGCCGGCGGTCGACAAGGGGATCCAGGAGGCGATGCAGCACGGCGAGCTGGCGGGCGCGCCGGTGCAGGGGGTGCGGGTGCGGCTCGTCGACGGCAGCTACCACACGGTCGACTCGTCGGAGATGGCGTTCAAGGTGGCCGGCTCGCTCGCGTTCAAGGCCGCGTACGAGAAGGCGCAGCCGACGCTGCTCGAGCCGATCATGCAGCTCGAGGTGACGGTCCCGGACGAGGCGGTCGGCGCGGTGAACGGCGACCTGAACGCCCGGCGCGGACGGCTGCTCGGGATGGAGCCGGCCGGCGGGATGACGACGATCCGCGCCGAGGTGCCGATGGCGGAGGTGCTCACCTACTCGCAGTCGCTCACCTCGATGACCGGCGGCCGCGGCGACTACCACATGGAGTTCCTCCGCTACGAGGAGGTGCCGGCCCACATCGCCGAGCGGCTGATCGAGGCCGCCCGCAGGGAGAAGGAGGCGGTCCCCGCCTGACCGGGCGGGGCTTTTTCCCTGCTAATCTCCACCGGTGCGCGTCACCCGGGTCAGCACCGAGCGGCGCTGCGCGATCTGCGAGCGGACGCTCCTCCTCGGCGAGCGGGCGACCCGCTACGCGCCGGACGGGGGCGACGCCTACGTCGACGTCTGCCAGCTCTGCCACGAGGCGGCGCTCGAGGCCGGCTGGGTGAAGGAGGGGGCGCCGACGACGCCGACCTACCCGGCCGACCGGCGGCGGCTGCGCTTCTCCCTCGCCGGCCTGCTCGGGGTGCGCCCCGCCTCGGCGGCGCCGATCGCGAGCGAGCCCGTCCTCCGCCGCCTGTCCGAGGCCGAGCTCGCGATCGTCGAGGCGGCCGACCACTTCAATGCCTCGCCCTTCCGCCGCACCGTCGCCGGCGTCGCCAAGAGCCTCGGCAGGCCGCAGGTGTCGGTGGTGTCGCTCTCCGGGGTGAACCCGGACGTCGTGATCACCGTCGCCTGGGAGATCTCCTGGTACCAGTACCGGGTCACCGCGGACTCGGCCCAGCCGGTGCGGCTCGCCGAGCGCGGCCAGGACCCCGCCGAGCTCGAGCCCCTCTTCACCGCCTGGAACGCCCACCTGGACGAGGACGGCAGGGTCGTTCCGGACATTGCGGGCCTCTGAGCGAGGCGTCAGACTGCGCGGGTGATCTACTGCGTCGTGCCGAGGGAGCTGGAGGCCGAGCTGTACGACAAGCTCGTCGCCTACTACCGGGACAACCCGAACGTCACCGTGATCGTCGACCGGCGGGCCGGCCCCGACCGGCGGCGGCGGAGCACCGGGGCCGAGTTCAAGGAGCGCCGGGTGCAGCGCGACCGCCGGCGCGCCCGGGTGACGGGCACGTTCCCCGAGACCGACCTCCCCGAGTAACCTCGGGCGCATGACCACCGCGACCTTCGCCTCGGTCGTCCCGGCGACCGGGGAGGTGCTCGCGACCTTCCCGCGCTCGGACGCGGCCGACGTCGACCGGGCCGTCCAGCGGGCGAAGGCGGCGTTCGAGGAGTGGCGGCTCGTCCCGGCCCCCGCCCGTGGCGCGATCCTCTTCCGCTTCGCCGAGCTCCTCCGCGCGCACAAGGCCGAGCTGGCCGACCTGATGACGCGCGAGATGGGGAAGGTGAAGGCCGAGGCCGGCGGCGACGTGCAGGAGGCGATCGACATGGCCTACTACATGGGCGGCGAAGGCCGGCGCCTCTTCGGGCAGACGACGCCGAGCGAGCTGCGGGACAAGCTCGCGATGAGCGTGCGCGTGCCGGTCGGCGTCGTCGGGGCGATCACGCCCTGGAACTTCCCGATCGCGATCCCGTCGTGGAAGCTGTGCCCGGCGCTCGTCTGCGGCAACACGGTCGTGCTGAAGCCGGCGGAGGACACGCCCCTCCTCGCGGAGCGGTTCGTCGAGCTGCTCGCGGAGGCGGGGCTCCCGGACGGCGTCGTCACCGTCGTGCAAGGGCTCGGCGAGGAGGCGGGCGACGCGCTCGTCCGCCACCCCGACGTCCCGGTGATCAGCTTCACCGGCTCGCGGGAGACCGGCGCGCTCGTGGCGAAGGCCGCCGCCGACCGGCTGAAGCACGTGCACCTCGAGCTCGGCGGCAAGAACGCGATCGTGGTGATGGACGACGCCGACCTCGAGCTGGCCGTCGAGGGGATCGTCTGGTCGGCGTTCGGGACGAGCGGTCAGCGCTGCACCGCCGCGTCGCGGGTGATCGTCCACCGGAAGGTGTACGAGCCGCTCGCGGCCAGGCTCGTCGCCGCCGCCGAGCAGCTACGGCTCGGGCCGGGATGGGAGGACGAGACCGACGTCGGGCCGCTGATCAACCGCGCCGCGCTCGAGAAGGTCCACCGCTACACGCGGATCGGCCTCGACGAGGGGGCGAAGCTGCTGACGGGCGGGGAGCCGTGGCCGGACGGCGGCGGCTTCTACTACCGCCCGACCGTCTTCGGCGACGCCGAGCCGGGGATGCGGATCGCGCAGGAGGAGATCTTCGGCCCGACGACGGCGCTGATCCGGGTCGCGAGCTTCGAGGAGGCGATCGCGGCGGCGAACGCGGTGCGCTACGGCCTCTCGTCGTCGATCTACACCCGCGACGTGAACCGCGCCTTCCGCGCGATGCGCGACCTGCAGGCGGGGATCACGTACGTGAACGCGGGGACGACGGGCGCGGAGGTGCACCTGCCGTTCGGCGGCGTGAAGGAGACCGGGAACGGCCATCGCGAGGCGGGCCAGGCGGCGCTCGACGTCTTCACCGAGTGGAAGTCGATCTACGTCGACTACTCCGGGAAGCTCCAGCGCGCCCAGATCGACAATGCTTGAGACGCTCGCGCTCGCCGCCGCGGCGGGCGCGACGAGACCGCCTCCGTCGCGGTTCCTGCGCGTCGACGCGGCGCGCCGCACCGTGGTGCTCACGCTGGTTGCCTCCGACGGGCCCGCCAACAACGGCTTCAACTTCGACGGCTACGGACGGGGCGAGCTGCTCGTCCGCGTGCCGCGCGGCTTCCGGGTGAGCGTGGAGTGCCGGAACGCCGGGCCGCTCCGCAACTCCTGCGCGGTCGTCTCCGGGCCGATGGCGACCGTGCTCGCCTTCCCCGGCGCGAGCACGCCGAGCCCCGTCCTCGGCCTGCCGAGCGGCGGGTCGGCCACGTTCTCGTTCCTGGCCTCCCGCCCGGGCGTCTACCGGATCGCGTCGCTCGTCCCCGGCCATGCGCAGGCGCGGCAGTACGCCGTCCTCCAGGTGACCCGAGGCGGCCGCCCGTCGATCAGCGCGCGGGCCGGCCCGTAGCGAGCGCGCGCAGGTCGTCGGCGACGAACTGCGGCAGGAAGGGCGCGACGAACCCGGCCCGCTCGAAGCCGTGTCCGTCGATCAGGTAGACCGCGGTCGAGTGGACGATGTCGTGGCTCCGCGGGAGGACCGTGATCCCGTAGGCGTGCCAGACGCGGGCGAGGCGCGCCTCGCCGCCGAGCAGCCAGTGCCAGTCGCCGGCGATGCCCCACCGCCGCGCGGCCCGGATCGCATCCGCCGGGCGCGCGGCCGGGTTGACGCTCACGATCAGGACCGCCGGCCGCTTCGCCGGCGCGACCTGCCGCACGGCGAGGGAGATGCCGCGCCCTTCGAGCGGGCACTCCTGCCGGCAGAGCGGGTCCATGAAGGCGAGGAGGACGGTGCGGGGTCGCTCCGCTGCGAGCGAGACGAGCCTCCCGGCCTGGTCTGGCAGCGCGAATCCGGGCGCTGCGCGCAGGCCCGCGGGCCAGACGGCCTGCCCATGCAGCGGGGGCAGCGCGGGCGCGGCGGGTGCCCGGCCTCCCCGGAGCGCGAGGTGGAGGGCCGCTCCCGCGCCGATGCCGAGCGCGGCCGCGAGCGCGGCCGTCGCGACGGCGAGGTGGCGGGTCAGAACTCCTCCGGATGCCTGCGGACGACGATCGCCCAGTAGATGCCGACGAGCCCGAGCACCCCGAGGGGGATGGCCAGGCTCAGGATCCCGATCGTCAGGTAGCTGCTGGCGGCGACCACGTGCGCGTTCCTCCTCTCGGCTCGAGCCACGAGTACAGGGACCAGCAGGCGGCGACGACGTAGGCGACCGAGCCCGGCACCCACATCACGCCCGCGGCGAGCTGCTGGTCGGCGAGCCCCGAGATCCCGCCGGGGCGGTGCCGGAGCCCGGCGTAGGCGTACAGCGGGGTGCGGGCGAACGCGAGCACGATCGCGAGGATCCATCCCGGCACCATCGCGAGCACGAAGTAGAGGCACCTGCGCGCGCCGTCGATCCGCGCGCGCAGCGGCGGGGCGCCGAGCATGACCGCCCAGAACAGGATTGCCGTCGCGACGAAGGAGAGGTGCTCGAGCTGGTGGACGGCGTCGCTCCGCAGGGTCGCGTCGTAGAGCGCGGGCACGTGCCAGGCGCCGACGGTCGCCGTCAAGAGCGCGAGCGCGACCGGCGGCGTGGCGAGCGGCGCCGCGGCGGCGATCGCGCGCGCCCCGGCGCGGCGCACCCGGAGCGGCAGCGGCTGCCAGAGCCTCGGCCACGGCCGGCCGGAGACGAGGAGCGGCGGGGCGACGGTCAGCAGGAGCACGTGCTGGAGCATGTGCACGGCGAAGAGCCGGTCGGCGTACGCGTCGACCGGCGTGTCGAGCGCGAGCACGACGGTGGCGATCCCGCCGTAGAACGACGCCGCGCGGCGCCTGCTCGGGCGGTGGCTCCGACCGCCCAGGGCGTAGAGGAGGGCGAGCGCGGCGCAGACGGCGAACGGGGCGCCGAGCGGCCAGCTCGCCGGGTCCGCGACGACGGCCACGTCAGACGAGGTAGAGGACGATCCAGCTGATCACGCCGACCCCGGCGAGGAACCGCGTGTAGAAGGCGACCGCCTGGAGCTGCGGGTGGAGGAGGAAGAGCGGGTCGGCGGCGCCGTGGCGAGCGCGGCCGGGGCCACCGGCCGGGTCGTCGCCGGCGACGGCGGCCGGGCGCGCCCGGTGGCGGAGCGCGGTCGCGAGCACCGTCTCGAGCCAGTACAGGGTCCCGAGGAGGAAGACGACGAGCAGCCCGGTCCAGCCGACGTAGACGCTCGCGTACGCGCCGTCGGTCGGCCCGAATCCCTGGGTCGCCCACTCCGCGAGCTGGAGCCCGACCGCGGCGAGGCCGAGCGCGAGGCCGAGGATCCCCGTCGCGAGCCACCGCTCCGGCCGGCCGGCGCGCTCGCCGCGGAGCGCGAGCGAGGTGGCGGCCGCGAGCGCGACGAGGCAGGCGGTCGAGGCCGTTCCCAGGGCGAGCGACGGGTCGACGTGCTTCGGCCGCCACATCCCGCCGGCGTCGATCGAGCGGAGGTAGAAGTAGGCGAAGAGGAAGTCGGCGAAGAAGAAGACGGTCGCGCTCGCCCAGAGGTGCGCGCCGACGACCAGGTTCCGCGCGGCGTGCTCGGCGGGCTCGGCCTCGATCGGCTCGCGGCCGCCCACCGGCGAGGCGTAGTCGGTCACGGCTGCCCTCCCGCGCCGGCGGGGAGCGGCACCGGTCGCGCGACCGCGCTGCCCGGCACGCCGTAGCCGTACGGGTCGCCGACGATCTCCGGGATCCGGTCGAAGTCGTGCACGGGCACCGGCGAGGGGAGCTGAAACTCGAGCGACTTCGATCCCCACGGATTCGCCCCCGCCGGCACCTTTGCGAAGAGCTGGGAGTAGACGAGGTTGACGAGGAAGACGAGCATCGAGAGGCCGAGCACGAACGCGGACGCCGAGACGAAGTCGTTCAGCCCCTGCAGGCTCGACGGGTACGTGACGACTCGCCTCGGCATGCCTTCGAATCCGAGCGCGAACAGGGGGCCGAATGTCGCGTTGAACGCGACGAACATCGTCCAGAAGTGGATCTTGCCGAGGCGCTCGTTCAGCATGTAGCCGCTCATCTTCGGCAGCCAGTAGTAGATCGCCGCGAAGAACGTGAAGATCAGCCCGCCCATGATCGTGTAGTGGAAGTGGGCCATCGTGAAGAAGCTGCCGTGCGTGGTCACGTCGCTCGGCGTGTCGGAGTTGAAGATGCCCGTCAGCCCGCCGAAGAGGAAGTTGAAGACCCAGGCGAGGCAGAAGAGCATCGGGACCGAGTAGGTGATCCGGCCACGCCACAGCGTGCCCATCGCGCAGACGAAGATGAACCCGGTCGGGATCGAGATCAGCTCGGTCGAGAGCATGTAGAACGGGCGCAGGTCGGCGTTGATGCCGCTGACGAACAGGTGGTGCTGCCAGACCGTGAAGGAGAGGAGCGTGACGCCCAGCATCCCGGCGACCGCGAGCCGGTAGCCCCACACCGGCTTGCGCGCGAAGACGGCCATCAGCTCGAGCACGATCCCGAAGCCGGGCAGGGCGAGGATGTACACCTCCGGGTGGCCGAAGAACCAGAACAGGTCCTCGAAGAGGTAGCCGCTGCCGCCCTGGGCGGGGACGAAGTAGCCGGTCTGGACGGTCCGGTCGAGCCCGGCCATCGTCAGCACGCCGATCAGCACCGGCGCGGCCAGCACCATCAGGATCGCCGTCGAGATCACGCCCCAGACGAAGACCGGCAGGCGGGTCCACGTCATGCCGGGCGCGCGCATGGTGATGACGGTCGCGAGCATGTTCAGCCCGAGCAGGGTCATCGACAGCCCGACGAGCGCGAAGAACATGATGTAGGCGTCCATCCCGAGGTTCGCCTGGTCGTTCAGCGGCTCGTAGCCCGTCCAGCCGGTCGGGATGCCGCCGAAGAACCAGCCGCTGAGGAGGATCGCCCCGGCGGCCATCAGCAGCCAGAAGGTGAGCGCCTCGATGCGCGGGAACGCCATCCGCCGCGCGCCGATCATCAGCGGCAGGAGGTAGTTGGCGAACGGGCCGAGGATCCCGCTCGTCATCATCCCCATCATCATCGTCCCGTGCTCGGTGACGAGCGTCAGGTAGTTCCCGGCCGGCCACACGTTCGGCTGCGGCCGCAGCAGCTCGAACCGGATCAGCATCGCGTTCAGGCCCGCGATGAAGAAGAAGAGCCCGATCCCGACGAAGTACTGCATGCCGACCACCTTGTGGTCGGTGCTGAGGCCGAAGTAGCGTCCGATCCCGTCGCCCTCCTTCTCGCGGAGCGACGGCGGGTAGCCGCGCAACCGCGCGAGCGGGTAGTTGGCGAAGCCGAGGCCGACGAGGAAGCCGATCACGCCGACGATGTAGGCGAGGAACAGGGAGACGTCGTTCTGGTCGGTGTCGCCGAAGTAGCCGAGGCTCTTCGCGCCGAGGCCGTCGACGAGCCAGTGCCCTCCGTACCAGCCGAGGTAGAGCCCGCCGACGCCGAGCACGATCCCGGTCAGCAGGTTGAAGCCGAGGAGGCGGCGGACGGCGCTCATCCCGCGCGGAAGGCCGGCTCGGGGAGGTAGGTGGTGGCGTAGGGCGGCAGGTAGCGCGTCACCGGCGCGACGAACGCGCGCTCGCGCGCGACCCAGGCGGCGAACGCACCGGCGGTGAGGACGCGCCCGGTGTCGAACATGTAGCCGTGGAAGAGGCCGCAGAGCTCGGCGCAGCGCAGGGCGAAGCGGCCCACGCGGGTCGGCGTCACGTAGGCGACGTTGTCGACGCCGGGGTTGGCGTCGGCCTTGACGCCGAGCGACGGGGCCCAGAAGGAGTGGATCACGTCGAGGGAGGTGACGTGCAGCTCGATCTCCCGGCCGACCGGGAGCACGAGCTCGGCGGACTCGAACCCGCCCTCGGACGGGTAGCGGTAGGTGAACTGCCACTGCTGCCCGATCACCTGGACCTGGAGCGGTGGGTCGGTCGCGGCCGACGCCGACGGGACGAAGACGGGGTTCGCGCCCTGACCGCCTCCGGCGCCGCCGAGGAGCTCGTAGGTGCCGAAGGCGGCGAGGAAGAGGACCGTGACGGTGGTGCCCGCGATCCAGGCCGTCTGGACGCGGACGTTGCCGCGGATCGGCGGCCCCTCCGCCGTCCGGTCGCCACGCGCCCGGAACACGATCAGCACGTAGGCGAAGTAGACGAGGACGAGCGCGACGATCGGGATGCAGACGAGCGTCAGGACCTCGTTGTCGAAGCGCTGCCCGTCGGCCTCCTTGCTGGCGGTGCCCGGCGGCAGGTAGGGGGCGAGGTAGACGGCCACGAGCGTCATCCCGACGGCGCTCGAGACGAGCCAGGCGACTCCGATGCGTCCCGCGTGGCCGAGCCGTCGCATTCCGCCTCAGCTCACGTCGAGGAAGCCGTCCATGTAGCCGAGCGTCTGCATCGGGCCGCCGAAGCCGGCCAGGAAGCCGGCCGCGCAGGGGACGAAGCACTGCCAGCGGTAGCGGCCCGGCCCCGGTGTCCGGAAGCTGAAGGTGATCGTCCGGTGCGCGGTCGAGAGCGGGCACGGGCCGAACCCGCATTGGTTCTTCGCGTCGTCGGGCACGGCCAGCAGGGGGACGACGAGGCCGAGCGCCGGGACGGCGAAGGTGTGGGAGGCGTCGTCGGGGTTGATCACGTCGAGGGTCTTACCGTCCACCTGCATCACGTTGCCGACCGTCCCGCGCACCCGGGCCATGAACGGGTTGCGCAGACCGCTCGCGCCGTCGAACTGGTAGACGGTCACGTGGACGAGCGCGTGGGCCGGCACCGACCACACGGTGGTGTGGCGCCAGCGGCCGCTCGCGTCGCGGACGAAGTACGAGACCCAGTCGGGGTTCGCGGCGAGCGTCGGCCCGGCGGCGGCGACCGTCTCGAGCGTGAGCTCGACCGTCTTCGCAGCCCCGACCGGCGGCCGGTACGCCTGCGGCCCGCTCATCAGCACGTCGGCGACGTAGAAGCCGATCACGACTCCCGCGGCGGCGAGTGCCGCCGCGATGCCGAGCAGCTTCTTCTGCGCGGTGGTCACCGTGCCGTCCACCCCCGTCTCGTCGGCGCGAGGGGCCGATCATGACACACAGCCGACCCCCGAGGCAATCGCCGGTCCCGCCGACGGCCGCGCTCGGGCCCTGGCTGCGGCCCGGGCGCTCGCGCCGGGAGCCGGCCGGCGGGAGGCTCTAAGCTCGCGCCGGTGAGCCGCAAGCTCGTCGTCTTCGTGCCGGCCGAGGCGCTCGAGGCCGTGCGCGACGCGCTCTTCGCCGCCGGCGCCGGCCGGATCGGCGCCTACGAGCGCTGCTCCTGGTACACGGAGGGGACGGGGACGTTCCGCCCGCTCGCGGGCGCCTCGCCCGCGGTGGGGCGGGTGGGCGAGGAGGAGCGCGTGCCCGAGGTCCGGCTCGAGACGGTGTTCCCGGACGAGCGCCAGGACGAGGTGGTCGCCGCGCTGCGCGCCGCCCACCCGTACGAGGAGCCCGCCTTCGACATCTACCCGCTGCTGTGAGGGCGCGGCTGTACACCGACGGGGGGGCGCGCGGCAACCCGGGGCCGGCGGCGTTCGGCTACGTGCTCGAGGCCGACGACGGCACCGTGCTCGCGGCGCACGGCGAGGCGATCGGGATCGCGACGAACAACGTCGCCGAGTACCGGGGGCTCGTCGCGGGGCTCGCGAAGGCGGCCGAGCTCGCGCTCCGGGACGTGGAGGTGGTGTCCGACTCGGAACTCCTCGTCAAGCAGATGCGCGGCGAGTACCGGGTGAGGAACGCGGCGCTCCGAGAGCTCTCGCTGGAGGCGGCCCGGCTCGCGCGTCGCATCGGCCGGGTCGGCTACCGGCACGTTCCGCGCGGGCAGAACGAGCTCGCCGACCGGCTCGTCAACGAGGCGCTCGACGCGTCCTGAGCGGGCGAGACCCGCTCGCCGGGCGCGGCTATACTGACCGCCCAGCGCGGATGTAGCTCAGTCGGCTAGAGCGTCTGCTTGCCATGCAGAAGGTCGTGGGTTCGAGTCCCATCATCCGCTCTGCATCGTCGCCGGGTCGCGTGCGGGGGGTCTTCTCCGGAGCGGCGGGCGCCCCCGGGCGCCCCTGATCTCCGCGGCGCCGCCGGTGCCGGGTCGCGGGCGGGGACGGCGAGGCCCAGCGTCGGAGGGAGGAAGGAGCTCGGGGTCGCCTGAGCGTCCGGAGGCGCTCGGCGCGTGGTGGCGCGTGAGCGCTCGGCTCGAGCGGCGCTCAAGATCTCCTGCGCTACTCGACGCGCGCCACGACGCGCTCGTATCGTGCGTCCAACCCACGCAGTGCACCGAAGATGCTCGCCATTCGCAGGAGCCGGGCGGGCGAGGAGCGATGAGCTCTCGTTCCGCCCGGCTCCCGGTGCCCGGCCGGGCGAGCTCGGGACGCTGGTGGCGGTGATTCCGACCGTGGAGGGGTGATGGCGAGTTCGTTGCGGATCAAGGTGAACGGTCTCGTGCATGGCGTGTCGGCGTCGTTGGATACGCCGCTTCTGTATGTGTTGCATAACGAGTTGCACCTGCATGGGCCGCGGTTTGGGTGTGGGCTTGCCCAGTGTGGGGCGTGTTCGGTGTTGCTTGATGGGAAGGAGATCCGGTCGTGTGTGACGCCGGTGGCGGCGGTGTCGGGGCGGAGCATCACGACCCTGGA